>Ga0209164_1000806_pt1 | contig 54196 bp, 69 predicted proteins | sample MTBNYHSulfiMetaG_FD_187458 | JGI IMG/M metagenome (GOLD analysis project Ga0209164, IMG submission 187458) | Enrichment culture microbial communities from rom New York Harbor, USA that are MTBE-degrading - MTBE-NYH (New York Harbor Sulfidogenic)... | ecosystem: Environmental > Aquatic > Marine >... | reverse complement strand
ATGTTGCGGCAACAACTCGATGCCAAGGATAGCAGTGAGCGGCCTTTTTGGCCATTCCCATTCGGGACCGGCTCAGCCAGTCCCCATAACCCCACCCTTAGGGTGGGGGTTTCTAATTTGATCTAAAAATGCCGGATAGTCGATCTTTACCTGTTTTTGCTTGGCGGCATAGGGGCATCCGATCTGCTGCAATACCTGGGCGGTGCTGATGGAATGGGGAATTATCCGGGACCGGTCCGGTCTGTAAATAGTATCCCAACGGACGCTCCCCAAATACCTCTCGTTCCAGGGTTGCCGGGCGTTCTGCACAACCGCGCCGTCGGCGCCGAGGTAGAGAAGCCCGGGAACATCCCGCTGGGGATCGACATCCATCGCCGCCAGCATGGGAAAAAACTGCTCAACCGGTCCCTGCAGCGCACAGGCAAAATATTCGCTCAGCCCCTGGAAGCGGTGTGGAAAATCTTTGCAATCGACTTCTCCGCTGAAATCGACATCCGCCTGGGGCCCGGCCAGTATGGTAAGCCAGCCTTCGTCGGTAAGGTCTTTGGCAAAATTAAAAAGATCCTCGCGGCCGCTCAGACAGGAAAAACCGACGAGGGGGCGTTCCTTCCCGAAATAACCTCTCAAAGCGTCTTTGAGCAGGGATTTATCATCTTCGCGCGCAACCGCGATGACGATACACGCGTAAGGCGTGTGCGCCTCGATCAGGGTAGCCGCCATCTGGGGCCCCAGCAGTCCGTAAGTCTCTCCGTTGAAATAAGCGGAGATGATCGCCATTTTCTTTTTTGATCTGGAAATTCGCTTGCCCATTGAAATGATATGGCCGGGTGGCTGAAACGGATGGAAAATTGAAAAAGGGTTGTTCGGATCTGCTAATAAAATATCAGCGAAGGGGATTCAACGGGTCCAGGACTTGCGGCAAGCCCTGGAACCCTGAACCCGATCTCACGATGCATAACGCATTACCGGTCTTAATATCTGCGCGGTTTGAATGTTTTTTTGGCCCGCTTTCCGCCCGGGTTTGCCGGGTTCACTTTTATATTTTTTCCTTCGATGAGCTTCCCGTTCAGGGCCTTGATGGCCTGGTCCGCTTCCGAATTGTTCGGCATCTCCACAAAACCAAAACCTTTCGATCGGCCGGAAAACCGGTCCATGATGATTTTGGCGGTTTCAACTTCGCCAAACTCAATGAACATGGCTTTTAACCCGTCCTCGTTGAGGTTGTAGGATAAATTGCCCACATAAATATTCATTTAAAAATCCTTTCGCGTGTTCATGTAATCCGTTAATTCAATCTTCAACTGCGGCGCCTCCGATTTATTGAAAAAACAAAGGGCACCCCTTCCTTTTAGAAGGAATGCCCTTTTTTATCAAAAATGGGAATTAGACCACCGTGACATTCACGGCGGAAGGACCTTTTTGACCCTTCTCTATGTCAAAAGTAACCCGGTCGCCTTCATTGAGGGATTTAAAACCTTCTGCCTTGATTCCGGAATGATGAACAAACACATCCGGCCCATCTTCCTGCTCAATGAATCCGAACCCTTTTCGATCGTTGAACCATTTTACAGTTCCATTCGCCATAATCGCATCCTCCTTTCATAAATTTTCAATGTCTCAAACTGGAGGATGCCGCAGCGGCAAACGAATGGTTCCTTCAGAACGAAACTGCCCTATCTTATTTAACATAGGACTTGATTGATTAAAGCAAACTGTATCCGCTCTTTATAAAGAATGCAAGATAAATATTTATTTTTCAGGATTTCCCTGCAATTTCTCCCGCAGTCATCATTCCGGGAAAAGTGTGGCCGCCGCCTTCTGAGCAATTGAAAGCCTTTTGGCGGCATCCTTTTTCTGGGACTGGCCCAGGCGGTCCGCGCTGACAAAACTGATCGCCTTGACCTCGCAGAACCGCGCGCACTGCGGGTCGCCGCCGCACAGGTCGCATTTCAGCACCATCTTATCAATGCTGCTGTAACTCCTGGCGCCGAACGGGCATACCGTCACACAGGACCGGCAGCCGATGCATTTTTCATAGTCGATCACCACAAACCCATCGGTCTCATCACGGGACGTCGCTTTTACCGGGCAGACACTGATACAGGGGGCATCCTCGCACTGTTGACAGGTCATGGGGACATACAGGCCTTCGGACTCCCATTTCACCACTTTGATGCGGCTGCGGGCGGGGTTTGAAACCCCGTGGTGGGATACCGAGCAGACCAACTCACACAACCGGCAGCCGGTGCATTTCTGATAATCTATCTTCAGGATTTTTTCCATTGGTTTCCTCCTAAAAAACTTATAATAAATGAGACGGTTCCTGATCCAGGCCCAGCCGTTTCAGTGTTTCCGGGGTGGGTATGCCGTTTTTGTCCCAGCCATGATGACCGTAGAATTCATCAATCATCTTCTTGAATTTTTTCCGGTCGATTTTGGCGCCGATGACATCAGGCGCCCCCCGCAGACAAGGTTCATCAAAGTAGCGATGGTTGAGGGTATCCCCTTTTTTCAGGTCGTCGCGCGTCAGACCCTCCCGCAGGTTGAACAGCCGCTCGATGTTATTGCAGCGTTCGGCGATATCCCAAAGCTCCCTGGGGGTAAATTCGAGACCGGTATTATAATAGAGCACCTTGGGCCAGTCTTCGAAATTCGGCAGGGTTGCGCCTAAAAAGGTCGTGTGATATTTGCATATTCCCAGACAGTCAACCGCCATGTAGCAATTCTCCTGCCAGAAGACCTGCCAGGGTTTGCCGATATATTCGGTATGCTCCGAGCTTAAGGGACCGTCATAGGGAACCGGATTGCTGTAAATCTTCCGCAAGACCGCTTCCGGTAGATGATACAGGTCAATGGCCGGCCGGCTTCGCAAATGATCGGAACCCCTGGAAGCCGTGGCAATATTCAGGGCCAGCCCCGGGGTGGCCCTTTCGTCCGAATGCAGGTTGTTCATCCCCTTTACCTGGATGAGATAGTCAAAAGAATTCTTCCCGATCTTTTCCGACGCAGGGATGCCGCCGTCGGCCAGGGTATCTCCCAGCCAGCCGTCCCGGAAGCAGATTCGGCGGACCATCTCCAGCAGGGCTTCATCATTGCCGAAGCGTAGATCCAGACCGTCCGTGTCTTTGGATGTGAGGATGCCCAGCTCATAAAGCTCCATGGCCCAGGAAATGATGCTGCCGATTTCCAGGTTGTCCACCCCCCACTGGTTTACCAGGTGGTTGCCGGTCAGCACCGTCTCGGCGCTTTTGCAATCCGGTTCGCCGCCGAAGGCGCCCTGGGACGTATATTCCGGGCCTTCGTCATATTTCCCGGCAAAAGGTCCCGAAGGAATTTTATACTGTGCGCGGCAGTGCACCTGGCAGCCGAAGCATCCGGTCATGTGATAGGGCCCCATGGTTTCGGTACAGATTTCATCGATCCGCTCAGGTTCGATATCGTCGGCATACTCGCACTGGTTGTACTGGAAATTACGGGTTCTGACGCCGCCCCAGGAATTGGTGGCGCCCCAGATAAAAGGCGTCCCCAGGGTCCCCTGGGTCTGATTGACCTTGGCGCTGGTGATCTGGTCGATAAAGCGCTTGTTGTATTCCAATGCGTCTATGGGGTGGGCAATTTTGATGTCCATGGTCCCCCGGGCGGCAATCGCCTTGAGGTTTTTGGATCCCATCACCGCCCCCATGCCGGTTCTGCCGCCGGAATTCTTGATGCCGGTCATGACATTGGCGAATCGAACCAGGTTCTCACCGGCCGGACCGATCACCATGCTTTTGATATCCTCATCATCCAGTTCCCTGCGGATGGCCCATTGGGTTTCCGTGGTCGTCATCCCCCAGAGGGCGGCGGCGTCTCTGATTTCGATTTCGCCGTTATGGATCCAGAGGTATACTGGTTTTTTACTCTTGCCCTTGATGACCAGGTGGTGAAAACCGGCCCAGGCCAGTTCCGGAGCAAAGAAGCCGCCCATGTTGGCGCTGCCCAGGAGGTTGGTCAGTGGCGATTTGGCCATCACATGCGTTCGGGCGGTTGCCGACGCACAGGTTGCCGTCAAAATTCCGCCGCTGACGATCAGTGTATTTTTCGGCCCCAACGGATCTGCGCCCTTTTTGGTATGGTTATACAGCAGGTAGGCGTCCAACCCCCTGCCGCCAAGAAATTTTTTGCGAACATCCACCGGAATCGGTTTGATTTCAACCTTTCCGGTGCTGAGATCGATATATGCAATTTTTCGATTTAATGCCATTTTAACTTTCCTCCTTTAACCCTAACTTTTCTGCGACTGCTTTTTGCGCGATCTTACGGTTGACATCCCAGACCGGCCCGCGAATCCTCGGAAAATCGGGCCGGATCCATGCCACCCGGAATTCAAGGCCGCAAACCGGGCATTTAACCTGACTGGAACCGGCCGTCGGCACCAATCGCCCCATGCAACTGGGGTTATGGCACCTGAACTTGCCGTAAGTCCGCGTGTTTCGCAGGCTCTCCGCTGCCGAAACCTTGTCTTTCTCGATAACCATGTTTATCTCCTTTCAAATAAATAGGTGGTCAGACTGAAGGCCGAAGGCCAGATAATTGCCTTTTACGACAGTCCACCTTCTTACGATGTCCGTTGTTAGTTGACCGTTGTCCGTAGCCGGCTGCGCCGGCGTTCAACGTTTCAGGTTCAAGGTTTAAAGTTGCCGGATTTAAAATGTCCGTTGCCCCTCTGCCACGGACCACTGACCACGGACGACGGGCCTTTCTTCACAATCACCCATCCGCTCCGCAACGCGTCCCTCGTCCCTCACCCTTCTACCGCGCCATCCGCCGCAGCGTATCCATATACTTCTTTTTCTTGCAGCGCGGGCAGGTGGACAGCAGCGCCTCGATCTCCTTTCGATTTTTCAGCTTCACCAGACAATCCAGTTCATTTTTGGGCATCAGGTACTCACCGCATTCCGGACACATGACCGCATGACGGCAATGCCCTTGCGCCAGCAGATAGCCCCGCAGGGCCGTCATAAAGCTTCGGAACAACACCCCGCTGGGGCAGTAAAAGGTGCACTCCTCGCAGGTCAGGCAAAACCAGAAGGCCTCATCCGCGATCGTGTCGGGTTCAAACAGGATCCGCTCCACAATGGCCCGGGAAGAACGACTGTAATCGTACCGGCCGTAAAGATCCACCATCGGACAGACCGCCGAACACTTGCCGCACTCCAGACACAAGTTAAGACGGTAGTCTCTTTTAAAGTTTGCGATGGCATCCCCGTCAAACAGGGATTGCTGTTTTTTGAGTTTCGATTTCACCAGTCTGTTCTCACCCTTTAGGTGTCAGCGGAAACCCGGTAATGAGGTTGAATACTTCAAGGTCCGTTGCCGGTTGTCCGTTGTCGGTTGAAATCCTGCTACGGACTACGAACCACAGACCACGGACCTTCAGTCTTCGGCCTTAGCCCCTAACGGCCGTCACCATCGCCAGGATCTGTTCATCCGTGAACCCTTTCAACTGCAACGCTCCGCTCAGGCACGACGCCGCGCATAATCCGCAGCCTTTGCACTCGGTCGAATTCACCCGGGCGATCCGGATCGTCTCGCCTTCATTGTTTCTGGCTTCGGCCCAGCCGATGGCGCCGAACGGACAGATTTCAACACAGCGGCCGCAGGCGGAGCAGCGCAGGGGATTGACCTCCGACGTATAAGCTTCGGTGACCACCTGCCTCCGGGCCATGGGAACAGCGGCCTTGGCCGCGGCGGCATACCCCTGGGCTACGCATTCCGATATATCCGCAGGATAGCGGGCACACCCTGCAATAAAAATGCCGTCGGCCGGAAACTCCACCGGCCGGAGCTTTTGATGGGCCTCCATAAAAAACCCGTCATTGCCGATGGGCACCTTCAACATCCGGGACAGCCGCTGGTTATCCTTTGCCGGAATCAGCGGCGTTGTCAGAACGATCAGATCGGTTTTAAGGACAACCGTTTTGCCCGTCAGTTCGTGGTAAACCGTCACCTTATCGGCTTTTTTCTGTCGGCCGGTAATACGGGGCGGCCGGTCCTGACTGAAACGGATAAATTCCACCCCCAGGGAAAGCGCTTTCCGGTAATATTCTTCAAAAATTTTTCCGTATGCCATAACGTCCCGCTGCAAAACAGTCACCCTGGCTCCGGGTTGCGCCGCTTTAATCAGGCTTGCATTCTTTAAAGCCGTTATGCAGCAGAAACGACCGCAATAGGGTCGGTTCGCGTCCCGGGCGCCCACGCAGTTGATCATGACCACCTGTTTAAAACCGTCGGTTCCGGTTTTAAGGCGCCCCTCCAATTCAAGCTGGGTGACGACATTAGAATAGCGGCCATACCCCAGAAGACCGTGGGGCCTGAGTTCTTCCGCCCCGACCGCGACAATGATGGTGCCGACATTCAGGTCTTCATCGTGTTCATCAACTCGGAGCGCTGCCGTGAAATTTCCGATAAATCCTTTTACGGCCGTTACCTCGGTCTGAAGGTGAACGTGGATGTTCTCCTGCTGATGAACCGCATCGATCAGGGGCGTCAGCAGCCCGCCGGCAGGTTCATCGGACGGAAAAAGGACGTTGACATCCTGTAAAATCCCCCCCAGCCGGTTTTGCTTTTCAACGAGGTCCACCCGGTACCCCTGTCTGGCCAGGGTCAGGGCCGCTGAAAGCCCTGAAATCCCGCCGCCGATAACCAGTGTTGCCGGCGTTACCGCAGTCGTCTGATCCTCCTGGGCGGCCAGCAGACCGGCCTTGGCTACCCCCATTCGGACCAGGTCCCCGGCCTTGGCGGTGGCTTCAACCGGCCGGCCCAGGTGAACCCAGGAACAATGCTCCCTGAGGTTGACAAATTCAAAAAGATATTTGTTGAGACCCGCCAGTTCGCAATTTTTTTTAAATAGAGGCTCATGCGTCCGCGGGGTGCATGAGGCCACCACCACCCGGTTCAGGTTTTGCTCTGCGATCATTTTGCGAATAGCCGCCAGACCGTCTGCCGAGCAGGTGTAAAGATTTCCCTGGGCGCACACGACATTCGGCAAAGTTTCGGCATACTTCACCACTTCGGGTACATCCACCGTACCTCCGATATTGGTTCCGCAGTTGCAGATAAAAACGCCGATTCTAAGAGACATTTATCAACCCTTTGACAGCACTTCCGCCGCCTTGGCGGCGGCTGCCGATGCCCGCACAACCGAATCGGGCACATCCATGGGAGCCTGGCAGAAACCGCAGCCGAAAATCCCCTCGCGGGAAGTGCTGAAAGGGTTCTCTAACTGCTGCGGGCTGACAATAAAACCGTAATCATCGATTTCAATGCCCAGCTTCCGGGAAAGCGCGGCGTTGCCGTCACTCGGCCTGAGCGCCTGGGCCAGAATGACCATGTCAAACTCCCGGGCCTCCAATTTCCGGTTGACGGTGTCCTCGTAATGAACGACCGGGTTGCCGTTCGTGCTGTTTTCGGTCACCCGGCCCGGACGGGCACGGATGTATTCCACGTCGTACCGGCTTTCGGCTCTCCGGATATACTCCTGGAAGCCTTTTCCCACCGCCCGCATGTCCATAAAAAAAATGGTGGATGACAATTGCGGGTAATGTTCCCGGGCCAGGACGGCCTCCTTGGTGGCATGCATGCAGCAGACGGACGAACAATATTTCTGATGGCGGACATCCCGCGACGCCACGCACTGGATAAAAGCCAGTCTATCCGGCGCCCGTGCGTCCGACGGACGTTTCAGGCGCCCCCGGGTCGGTCCGGATGCGCAGATCATGCGTTCAAACTGCATGGCCGTAATGACATTCGCTATTTTGCCCCAGCCGTATTCGGTCAGAGCCGAGACATCGTAAAGATCCAACCCGGTGGCCAGAATCACGGCACCCACATTCACCTGAACCGACCTGTCCGCCTGTTTGAAATTGATAGCCTCGGCCTTGCAGGCCGCTACGCACCGGTAGCATTCCGAACAGACCCCGCAGGACATGCACCGCCCGGTCTCAGCCAGGACCTGTCTCTCCGTAAAACCCAGTTGAACCTCGGAGAAATTTTTGCGCCGCCCGGCCGGTTTCCGTCTCGGCATGCGATTGCGGGGAATGCGGTCATACCCCGCAGTGGGTATGTTTGAAGCAGCCTGCCATTGGATATCGCGATTTTCGCGCAGGTTCACCCCGCGGATGAACCGATCGATGGAAATGGCCGCCTGTTTACCGGCTTCAATGGCTTCGATGACCGTTTTCGGGCCGCTGACGGCATCACCGCCGGCAAAAATATCCGGATCATCGGTCTGCAGCGTAACCGCATCCACATTCATCGTTCCCCAGTCCGATAGGGTGCAGGCGCATTCCGGCCCCAGACAGGACCAGTCGGATTCCTGCCCGATGGCCGTAAAGACCCCGTCCACTTTAATGATGAATTCGGAGCCTGCCTGGCTGACCGGTCGTCTGCGACCACTCCTGTCCGGATCCCCCAGTTTCATTTTAAGGCATTCGACGGCTGTCACTTTGCCGGCTTCCCCGATGATTTGCGCCGGTTCCGTCAGGGTCATGAATTCGATCCCCTCTTCCCTGCACTCTTCGATCTCTTCCGCATTGGCCGGCATTTCTACAAAACTGCGGCGATAAATGATAAACGGTTTTTTGGCTCCGAGACGCAAGGCTGTCCGCACCGTATCCATGGCGACGTTCCCGCCGCCGATGACTGCAATCCGCTTGCCGGAAAGCGAAACCGGTTTTCCGAGATTGACATCCCTTAAAAAATCAACCCCGGAAAAAACCCCTTCCAGATCTTCGCCCGGAATCCCGACCCGCTTGCATTCCTGGGCTCCGATGCCCAGGAAGACGGCGCGGAAGCCATCGCGGCGAAGAGCATCGATGGTAATGTCCCGACCCACATCCACCCCGGTGCGGATGTCGACGCCCATGCACCGAATCACCTCAATTTCGGCGGCGACAATGTCTCTGGGGAGGCGATAGTCCGGAATGCCCACCGAAAGCATCCCGCCGGCAATGGGCAGCTTTTCGAACACGCTGACCGCATATCCTTCACGGGCCAGGTAATAGGCGCAGGATAGTCCGGCCGGGCCCGAACCGATGACGGCAACCTTTTCATTTTTCGCGTCTTTTATTCCGGGGATGTATCTTTTTTCAGCGTCCAGTTCCCTGTCCGCAACAAAGCGTTTGATGGAGTCGATGGCCACCGGCTCATCGATCTGTCCGCGCGTGCAGGCCGATTCACAGGGATGGTGGCAGACCCGGCCGCAAACGGACGGGAATGGATTTTCTTCCTTGATCAGTTTCAGGGCTTCATCATACCGACCCTGGGCCGCCAGGGCAATGTATCCCTGAACGCTGATATGGGCCGGGCAGGCCGCCTTGCAGGGCGCCGTGCCTCGGCGGGTGATGGTAAAGGTGGATGGCACCGCTTGGGGAAAGTATTTATGGATGGCCTTGCGCCGGCCCAGCCCCGCGTTGAAATTGTCGCTGACCGTGACCGGGCACCCGTCGATACAGTCGCCGCAGCCCACGCATTTGTCCGCTTCAATGAAGCGGGCTTTCTGAATAATACGGGCCCTGAATTTTCCGATCCGGCCGGTCAGGCGGTCGAGTTCCGAATAGGACAGCAAGTTGATATTCTCATGATTGGCGCATTCGATCATCTTGGGCGCCAGAATGCACATGGCGCAGTCATTGGTGGGAAAGGTCTTGTCCAGTTGGGCCATGCGGCCGCCGATGCTGGGGGTCTTCTCCACCAGGTACACCCGGATTCCCATGTTGGCCAGGTCGATGGAGGCCTGCATCCCTGCAATTCCGCCGCCGATAACCAGAACTGCGTTGTGATTCACCGGTGGAACCCTCTGCGTCAAGCGCCTTGAAAAACGCCTGACAGCTTTGCCTGTTATTTTTTTATTTCATTATAAGTTCATTATCATGAACATTTTTTTATAAAATCATATCATCTTCCACTCACTTGTCAAGAACTAATATCCCTTTAAACCCTTTTACATTATGTAAACACAAGCATAACCATCCCAAAAAGGGGGTTGACAACCAAGCAACCGGCATGCTATATAAAATATAAAATTCACTATGGTGAACAATGCCGCCGAAATATACCGCACCGTCCGTTATAAAAGCATTTCAGATTTTAAGACTGGTAACCCGCTCCGACCAGGGGCTGAAAATCAGCGACCTGTCCAAAGAACTGGGAATCGGTAAAAGTACGGTCCACGGCATCACCGCCGCCCTGGAAGAACTGGGGGCCATTCTGCGAGACCCCGCCACGAAACGATATCGATCGGGGCTGACGCTTCTGGAACTGGGCAAGGCCGCCCATTCCCAGTTCGATTTAATCGAACTGGCCCGGCCGGTAATGGAAAACCTGATGGAAATAACCCAGGAGTCTGTTTTTCTGGGGGTGCTGAATGCCGAGCATATTACCATACTCGATATTGTCGAATCCCGCAACGACCTGAAAATAACTTCCCCGGTGGGAACAACCCTTCCGCTGATGGCCGGCGCAGCCGGCAAGGTTTTCCTGGCCGAAATGAATCCGTCGCGGGCATCCCAAATGATTCGATCCAAAGGAATCCCCCGCTATACGGACAATACCGCCACCGATCCGCAGCAGTATCTTTCCGAGATTGAAAAGGTCCGCCGGGCGGGGTATGCCGCGGATTATGAGGAATATATCCCCGGCGTCAGGGCCGTCGCCGCGCCGATCCGTTTAAACCGGCATTTCAGCGCCGCCATCTGGGTTGTTGGATTTAAAATGACTCTTGCCGATGATAAGATGAAAGCCCTGATAACGGCGACCCGTGAAGCCGCGGAAACCATCGGCCGCAAATTCGAGGAACAGCAGCTCAGCTGAGGTGGTCATCAGATCAGGCGCATTGGGGCCGTGAGGAATAGGCGATGAAAATTAAAATCGAATCGCTGGGTTTGCCGGCGCTGGCAAAAATCATTGGGAAGAAAGCCGAAATCGACCTCCCCGGAGGAACCGTCTCGGACCTGATCGCCTATCTGGTAAAGCGCCACGGCCGGCCGGTCCAAAAGGCTCTTTTGGATAATGACGGCAACCTCGATCTGACCATCCAGGTGATGCTGAACGCGGAAGGCATACTCAACCGCGATCAATATTCACAGCGGGTCCTCAAAGACGGGGATAAGGTGATTTTCATGATTCTGGTGGGCGGCGGCTGATCGGCTGCTGCCGGAACCGGATCATTCACGGCTCTCAGCTTTACGGGAGTTGTTTTTAAACCCTCCACGCCGGCCGTAGCGTTGAAAATTGCAGCCAAACGGTAATGCCGGACAAGTTTCCTTCCATTAGGAATTATGTTGCCAGCAGGGCTTCGACAGGTCCTTGCGGCAGTTTTTGCGGCAGAACAAGCTGAAATTTTCCGGAAGAACCGTCGGACGATATTTCGGCGCCGAGAGTTTTCACAAGGAGTTCCGTCTGTGGAGTCGGGAAAGCTTTAACACCGCCCGGCGCTATCCCGGCAATTTCAACTCCGGCATGATTGCCGTCCGCAAATAGTGAAACCGTGATAACTTTCTCTGCGGCTGCAGCGGACAGCGCAAAATTAAGCGCATGATAAAGCAGGTTTTCAAGAAAAAAGGGACTGGTATAAATCATATGCGCCCCGTCTCTCATGAATTCGATCTTCATGGCCTTGCTGATCGGATTCAACTTGATCAGTTGAATCGTAAGCAGCACGGCCTCATTCAGATCGACTTCCCGGATAAATTCATCCACACTGTGGGCAAAGGTGTTCATGCACCGGATCACGGCATTGGCGCGTTCAACTTCTTCAAGGAGACTGTCGCTCATTGAGCGAAGCCTTGCAGGGGTTAATTTCACACCTTGTTCGGAAAGCGCTACCAGTTCGTCCAAAAGCCCCATGGTCTCTGAGATGATGGCGAAAATATTTTTCAATTCATGCGATATTAATCGATTGCTTTTTCCGAAGAAAGTAAATCCCTCGGCACAGATTTTTCCCATTTCATTTTCCATTGAACCTCCCGGAGATTCCCCGGCTAACTATTGAGCGCCTGCTCGATTTGTTCGACCAGCGCTTCGATTTTAAACGGCTTGATGATGCAGCAGATTGCTTCCTGGCATACGGTATCATAGTCCTGCTCGGACCCGTGGCCGGTTATAAAAATAAATTTGATGCCCGGCGTTATCCTCTCAATTTTGCTTTTGAGATCAATACCGCTCATGGAGGGCATTTTGACGTCCAGCACGGCAATATCATATTTTTCGGCGCCGGCCCTGGCCAGCGCATCATCAAAGGTTGTCGCCCAGTCGGCTTTATAACCTCTGAGTTTCAGTCTTTCCGCCAGACGCGAAATAAATTTTTCCTCGTCGTCAACCAGCAAGAGTTTCATTTCTAAAATCTCCTCCATGCTTGATCGGCAGGATAACGGTAAAAGTCGTTCCCTGGCCCATAGTGCTTTGCACGGAAATCTCGCCTTTCAGTTTTCGCACCAGACCGTAGGTGATGGAAAGACCCAGGCCCGTCCCCTCTTTCATTCCCTTTGTCGTAAAAAAGGGTTCGAAAATCTTTTGCTGATCTTCCTCGGAAATCCCGCAACCGTTATCGGTGATGCTGACCCGGATTAGATCCTGCGACTGTCGCGCCGCCCGGATTTCCAAACGGCCGCCTTTATCCATCGCCTGAAAAGCGTTGTTGATCAGATTGAGAAAAATCTGCTGCAGGCTGCTGCGGTCGGTATCGATGACCGGAAAATCATCGGGTATATCCATTTGTATCCGGATGTTGCGGTAGGAAGCTTCCTTTTTGAGAAATGACAGCACCCCTGCAATAATCCGTTTGAGCTCAAGCGATTGAATCTTTGGTTCAAAGTGCCTGGCAAATTCCAAAAGCTGTCGGGTGATTTCACCGCACCGTTCCACGGACTCCAGCACCGTGGCGATCAGTTCCTGCAGTTGACGGTCGCCGCTATATTCTTTTTTCAGGTTGAAAATGTCATCGATAAGACCGGCATTCTCCCCGATAACCGCCAGCGGATTGTTTATTTCATGGGCCACGCCTGCGGCCAGACGACCGATGGAGATAAGCCGGCTGGAGCTTTCAAGGCGTTCCATCGCCTTGAGGCGGGTTTGATCGGCATCATAGATTTTGTTCACCATAAAGGTAGATATACCCAGAACGACCATAAGGGTAAGGATTACGCTGATGCCGAAAACCCAATTGATTTCCTGGCGCAGCGTGTACCACCCCTTCATGATCTCCTTGCTGCGTTTTACCAGCATCAGAATATAAGGAGAATTATCAAGGTAGGCATAACCGATCAGGATCGGATTGCCGGTCTTGTCCACGGTCTCCATAACCTGGGTGCGATCCGAATATGCCGGAATCGGCAAATCGACTCTTTGAAGAAATTCTCCATAGTATTTGGAAGGAGTCTGCAGCAGGCCGTCGCGGTTGCAGAGAAACGCTTCACTTCTCTCGCTGAGTTCCAGCGAAGTAAGAATTTGGATGATTTTGGTAACATCCAGGGTCACGCGTAAAATATGGAAAGACCCGTCAGGCGTCGGCCGTTTTAAAGCGATTATCAAATGCGGCGTATTGCGATAGCCCAAAAACACATCGCTGAGATAGGACCCGTTTTGCACGCAATTAACGAACCAGCGCTGGTTGCGGTAATCTTTATCTTTTAAATCAAACGGACCGGCGTAATTGATCTGCAGACCGGCAGCGTTAATAACCCCCAGATCGATGATGCCGCCGAATCCCCGTTGCAGATTTCGCAGGATATCCTGCAACAACAGTCGGTTGTTGAGGAATTCAAATTTTTCTTCCTGAACAATGAATTTCAGGGCATCCAGGCGTTCTTCAAAAAAATAAGTCAGAGTCCTGCGGGTGTTGGAGGTCAGCCGGATCGTATGCAGATGGTTTTCATTCCGGATGGCCTTGTTTTCCAGCACGTAGGTAAACATGAAAAGGATTGCGATCGGAACCAGGGAAACCAGCGATCGCAGGGTAACGGAGGCGAACCAGAACTTGCGGTAGTTGAACAGGATTTGCCCCTGCGTCTTCGATGTGCCGGCATTCCAGAACCTCGGCTTATATTGAGCGGCAACGGCAATCAGACGGCTGACAATATTCATTCTTTATTTCCATCCGTAAGCGCTTTTGCAAGTTCTGAAATCTTTGCAGGTTTATGAAAGCAGGCGGCAGCCCCCAGTTCTCGGCATGCGTTAAAATCCTCCCGGGTGGCATGTCCGGACAGAATCACAACCTTCATGTCCGAGAACTTCTCCCGGGTCTGCCGCAGAACCTGAATACCTTCCATGTCGGGCAGGCGCAGGTCCAGAATCATGCCGTTAAAATGCACCATCTGCAGCTGCGCCAGAGCTGAGGTTCCGTCAAAGACAGGGGTTGCTCTAAATCCCCTGAGCCTTAACCGCTCCGCCAGAACCCTGGCAAACTTTTTTTCGTCGTCGACAACGAGAATGTTCATACGTTCAACAGTGAATCAGAAATGATTTGACTTTGAAGGCGGCATTGATTAAAAACCAAATGTTCAAATTTGTAAACAAAATTTAACAGATCCTTTAAAAACTGAACCGTACCGCCAATGACGCAGGAGTTCTTATGTTTTTGAAATTCCGGATGAAATGGTTTTGTTCAGTTATTCTTTTGCTCGTATTTTTTCTCCCCTTGTTCGCCGCCGCCGCCGAGGGTGCCGGCATCAGCGCCGGTTCCACCTGGCCCTGGTGGCTCTGGCCGATTTTATTGTTCGTGTTTTGTTTTGCGCTCGGCATCGTTGCCGTCCTCGCCGGAGTGGGCGGAGGGGTGCTGTATGTCCCCCTGGTGAGCGGTTTTTTTCCGTTTCATATTGATTTTGTGCGCGGGGCCGGGCTCATGGTCGCCCTTGCCGGTGCACTGGCCGCCGGCCCCGGTCTGTTGCGGCGCAATCTGGCGAGCCTTCGGCTGGCCCTGCCGGTGGCGCTGATTGCTTCGACATTTTCGATTGTAGGAGCCATGCTGGGGCTTTATCTGTCAAAAGTAAATCCGGACATCATCCAGGTCTGTCTGGGAGTAACCATCGTCGGGATTGCCGTTCTCATCTTTTTTTCAAAGAACACCGAAAAACCGGTTGTCACGTGCCAGGATGCTTTCGGTCTGGCGCTGGGCATCAGCGGTTCCTGTCTGGATGAAGCCACCAAAGAGCAGATTCACTGGAAAACCCACCGCACCCTGCTGGGTCTTTTTATGTTTGTTTTTATCGGGATTCTGGCCGGCATGTTCGGCCTGGGAGCGGGGTGGGCCAACGTTCCGGTGCTGAATCTGCTCCTTGGCGTTCCCTTGAAAATATCCGTGGCCACCAGCAAGTTTCTCCTCTCCATCACCGATACGTCCGCCGCCTGGATATACATGAATAAGGGCTGCGTGATTCCCTTTATTGCGGTACCATCCATTATCGGTTTAATGTTCGGCTCCTTTGTGGGTGTGAGGCTGCTCAGCATTGCCAAACCCAAATTTATCCGTCTGATGGTTATTTTCGTATTGCTGTTCGCCGGCCTGAAGGCAATCGACAAGGGACTCGGAATAGGAATCATTGGTTAATGAAGGAGGGCATAAATGACCGATCAACCGACACAATCCCTGAAGCCGATGAACGAACAAATCACCTATGCCAACCTGTTGTTCATCGGGGCCTGGGCCGGCATCCTGCTGATGCTGATCACCTATTTCATCTATGTCACCGGCCTTATTTCACCGCATGTCGATATCGCCGTGATTATCCAAAACTGGGATAAGGGCGTGGACGAATATCTCCAGATCACCGGAACGCCGCAGGGATGGGGATGGCTGCGCCTGCTGAACAAGGCTGATTTTCTCAATTTCATCGGGGTTGTCCTGCTTGCGGTGTTAACCATAATCTGTTATTTATGCCTTGTCGCCGGATATAAAAAAAGAAATGACCGGATTTATTTATTCATCTGTTTGTTCGAGATTGCGGTTCTGGTCATTGCCGCTTCGGGGATTCTGGGAACCGGCGGACACTAACCATCAATTGATCCTGTAGAGGATGATGCCATGACGGAAGAAACCCCTCTGATCCTTTTAGTTGATGACGAGAAGAAATTCCTGGATACCCTTTCAGACCGGATCCAACTGAAAGGATACAAGCCGCTGCCGGCTTCCAGCGGTGCGGAAGCCCTTGAAATTGCCCGCCGAAACGAAATCTATGCCGCCGTGGTGGATCTCAAGATGCCCGATATGGACGGTCTCGAGACCATTAACCGGCTCAAGGAGATTCATCCCTCCATCAAAACGGTGCTCCTGACCGGGTTCGGCGATGAAAAAGTCCGGGAGGCCGCTAAAGCACTCGATGCCGCCTATTTTGAAAAGGACGATATGGGGAGCTTTTGGGATTTCATCAAACTCCCGGTAAAGAAGAAATTTAATATCCTTTTAGTAGATGACGAGAAGAAATTTCTCGATACGATATCAGAGCGGATTCGGCTGAAAGGTTTTGAACCGCGGTTGGCCGCCAGCGGTGCGGAAGCTATTGAAATCGCCCGCCGGCACGAAATTTACGCAGCGGTAGTGGATCTCAAGATGCCCGACATGGACGGTCTGGAAACCATTGCCCGGCTGAAAGAGATAAATCCCTCCATCAAAACGGTACTCCTGACCGGGTTCGGCGATGAAAAGGTCAGAGAGGCCGCCCAAGCCATCGCTTCCGACTATTTTGAAAAGGATCGGATGGGAGGGTTCTGGAAATTCATCAAAAAACTGCAAAAAACGCTTGAAGACAGCATGGCCGTTGCGGGAATGTCCGACGGAAGTCCCGACGGCGCTTCGCAGATATCTAAAAAGAAAGAACCCCCCTGTTGAACATCCCGGTTCCGGCTCGGCCGATCAAACCCGGGGCGAAAAGGCGCTGCTTAAGCCATCTTCCCGGCAAAGCAGGATGGAGTTCGACAAAAGGAGTGCCCAAAGAATGCCGCGGCATCTCCACCTCCCGTCGGCTTACATTTCAAAAGGAACCACGCTTACCCGCACTTCATTAATTTCAGCGAATTCTTTCAGAATGTCTTTAATCTCGGTCGTGGCCTTCTCTTCCTGTGAAAGGGCGGTTTCAATCCTCACGAGTACAACGGCGTTTTGGCTACTGACCTGGGCTGAGGGAAACCTTTCGATGATGGCGGCTCTGGCATTGGCCGCCAGACTGAGGTCTTCTATTTTCTGCTGCGATTGAGGAGTGGTCCGGAAACGCTTCAGGCTGACTTTATGACAAATAATTTCAACGGCATCTTCCAGAGTCAACTGGCCGATATTGATGACCATGTCGTAAAGACCGGGGTCGGCCGTTTCGATACCATAAAGCTGCTGGCTCCACTTCCGGCGCTGTTCATCGACCCTGTGAATATACTTTACGGCTTTTTCGCGGGATAACTGGTTTCTGCGCATAACCACCTTGACCCGCTCGGCCAGTGAAGCAATGATTCTAATCTTGAGGACATGGGCAACGTCCTGCACGAAAAAATGTCCGGCAAAACCATGATAGACCACATTGTCTTTTTTTAAATGCTTCAGAATGGCGGCCTGAATATAGGCGATATATTTTTCTTTTCTGAAAATGATTTTATCCAGAAAGGTAGGGGAATCATGGATGGCATGAAACAGCTTTATTTCCGGAATATTGAAATCTTTGGATGCTTCGATCAGTATCTCTCTGGAAATACAATCATAGCCCAATTTCCCGGCAACGTTTTCAGCGATTTCCTTCCCATGGCTGTATGAGCCGCGCGATATCGTTATGATTGCCATAATTCGGAGCCTCCTTGAAAATGCAGAGAACTTAACTGTTAAGCTATTGAGCTGATGGCTGTTAGAATTAACCGATTTTCAATACCAGCGCTGCAGCCGTATCGCCGGCGGCACACCCGCTCAGCAGCAGATACCCACCCCCGGCCATGGCGGTCTCTTCAATCCCTTCGATGAGGAGACGTCCGGCCGTAGGGGCCTGGGGATGCCCGAAAATCAGCGAACTGCCGTAATTATTGAAGCTGTTGACATCGATATTCATCTCTTTCGCCATGTAGATGTCATTGGCCGCAAAGGGGTTGTGGGTCTTGATGGTCTTGACGTCCTTTACGGTAATGCCGGCCTTGTCCAGCGCCATCCTGGCTGCCGGAACCACCGCCATGGCCATAAACCCTTTTTTGGTGCGGCTATATCCGAAGGAAACCACCTGGACTTCAATCCCGGGATCGGTGCTCAGTTCTTTGGCTTTTGAGCGGGTGGTTACAATTATGCCGCAATTACCGTCGGCCGGATGAGTCTGCGAGCCGAACGTATGAACGCCGCCGGGCATAACCGGTCGCAAGGCGGCCAGGCCTTCAGCGGTAGTGGGCATAATCCCTTCATCATCTTCAACCAGCTTGACTTCCTTTTTGGAAATCCGGACTTCGGCCGGAAACAGGTAACGTTTCTTGAAGGCCTTGTCGTCGGCAAAGGCTTCCAGATACTGTTCATAGCGCCGCAGGGTGACGGCATCGCATTCCTCACGTTTGATCCCGGTCTCTTTGGCAACGTTTTCAGCAGTTTGAATCATGGCATTTTTGGCCCACGGATCCTGATTGAAGTTATCCATCAGCCAGTTCTCTGAAATGACTTCCCCCCCGGGACCGTTGGGATTGGGCCAGACCGCATGGGGACCGTTGGAGCAGCGATCGGTCATCAGACAGTAGGCATTCTGATAAAGTCCGTTTTCAATTCCGACCGCAGCCTGGAAAACGCTGGTGGTGGAAGTGGAACAGGCCTGACTCAGAATCACCCCGGGAATGCCGGGTGCGCCCACCAGGGCTGCCGCCCAGGGACCGCCGTAAAAACCGTGAAGCTGGTGTATCGTAATCCCCAGAAAGAGATAATCGAACATCCCGGGATCCCAGTTCTTCCGTGCAAACCAGCGTTTGGAAGTATTTGCCGCCAGCTCGATGGAGTTTTCGTTTGCCATGGCGCCCTGCCATCTGGCAAAGGGAGTACTGTAATAGCCCTGGTACGGTATGAAAGCCTGTGTCAACATGTTTGCTTCTCCTGCTGTGGGTTGAATGTTATAAAATACTTTCTTTAAAAAATAGTATCAATTCTGCTGTTTCTCAAACATCGTATTTTTTCAAAAAGCTAATCTATTACAAAAACTATTATACTTCACGCCTTACGCGCTTCCCGCCTCACCCTGCATCACAGGCATCCTCCCTGCAGCAGGCTTTCCCCCCGCCTCCCCCGTAGCGCTCCCTGAGAATGCGGTGGAGAATCTTGCCGGTGGCCGTCCGGGGCATTTCATCTGCGGCAATGATCAACACCTGCTTGGGAACCTTGAATCCGGGCAGTCTGGCCCGGCAGGCTTCGATAACGGCCGCCGGATCGATTTCCGTCTTCGGAATTACCACGGCCGTCACCCGCTCGCCCCATTTATCATCCGGCAAACTGATAACAGCCACGTCGAACACTTCGGGCATGCTGCCGATCACCTCTTCGACCTCGCTGGGATACACATGCTCCCCGCCGGTAATGATCATATTGTCCTTGCGGTCGACGATCTGAAAAAAGCCGTCAGCGTCCATACAGGCCATGTCGCCGGCAGAAAACCACTCCCCCCGGAAAGCGGCCGCCGTTTTATCCGGCTGCTTGTAGTATTGATCGAAGAGCATGGGACCGCGCGAATACAATTCGCCGACCTTGCCGACCGGCACCTCACATCCGTTTTCATCGAGTATTTTGACGAAATCGGTCCCCAGGGATTCGGAGCCGATGCTTCCCAGCTTGCGCATCTGGTCTTCGGGTTTTAGGACCGTAACGATCCCGGCTTCGGTGGAACCATAGCCTTCGTAAAGCTGAACGCCGGGAAAGAACGCCATGATGGCCAGCTTCATGTTTTTGCGGACCGGCGCGGAAGAGCACAGCAGTTTGCGGATGGAGCTGACATCCCGTTTTTTCGCGTCTTCGGAAACGTTCAGGATCGTATTGTAATGCGTTGGAATCAGCGAAATAAAGGTGATCTTTTCGCGCTCGATAATCTCCAGGATTTCTTCGGGCCGGAACGATCTGGCCGGATGGACATAGACGCTTGCGCCGATATAGATAAAGGTAAAGGTAAAATAGGTCGAGTTGATATGACACAAGGGCATGACATTCAAACAGATATCCTGCGCATTAAAGCCGAAATCGGCGGCGTTGATCAGGTAAAAGGCGATGTGGGATTCGTGGGAGCGGACCACCCCCTTGGGTTTGCCGGTGGTACCCGAGGTGTAGATCAGTATCCAGGCGTCTTTGGGGGCTACACGGACATCCGGTTCCTGTTCGGGAGCGGTCTGCATGATGTCTTCATAATTGCGGTAGCCCGCACAGCGGTTTCCGACGGCGATATAGTTTTCCGGAGATATGTTGTTCAGCCGGGCTCTGGCGGTATCGACAACCGCCGTAAATTCATCGTGGATAATCATGGCGCGGGCATCTGAGTTGTTGACAATATATTCGATGTCCGGCCCCAGCAGCCTGAAATTAATCGGCACGATCACAATGCCGGTCTTGGCCGCGGCCAGATAGACTTCTATGATCTCAATGCTGTTTTCCAGCAGTACCGCCAGCTTGTCCCCTTTGGCAAGACCGAGACCGGCAAGACCGTGCGCCAGGCGATTGACGCGCCGGTTGAGTTCCGGATAGGTCAGTTGCCGCCGACTGTCTTTGAGCGCAACGGTTCGCGGAAATTTTCTGGCATTGACTTTCAACTGCTGCCCGAGGTTCATCCATAATGCCATGACGATCTCCTTTCTCTCTGTTCAGCCTGTCGCTGCCGCACGACTCACCGGTGTCTCATTATCTTCAGGCATGGATACAGCATGCCGGCAGGCTGCTCAACCTTTGATTTCTGCGGCTGTATGGTTTCACGGTCCGAGCAACCGGTCTTGCAGGAATCGGTTCAGGCAATGGTTATTCTGGCATCCACGACGACGGCCCGGTCTTCAAATGCCAAGGCCGGATTGATATCCATCTCCGAAATAGCGGGAAAATCGCCCACCAGTTGCGACAACCGGCAGATGAGTGCCTGAACGGCCTCACGATCGACCCCCCGGCGGCCGCGGGTTCCGGTGAGGAGCGCGGCGCCCTTTATGGCTGAAAGCATCCGGGCGGCCTCGGCGTCGGTCACCGGCGTCAGGTTGAACACCACGTCTTTTAAAACCTCCACAAAAATGCCGCCCAGGCCGAACATGATCAGGTGGCCGAGACCCTCTTCGGCCTTGGCGCCCAGGGCGATCTCCAGACCGCCGGATATATATTTCTGAACGAAATAGGTCAGATCCTCGGCCTCGATTTTCGATTGCATCTTTGCAACGGCCGCCCGGACCGCCGCCGGGTCTTTCAGATCGAGAGCCACGGCGCCCATATCGCTCTTGTGAACGACCGCGGCGGAATCGGCTTTGACAACCACCGGAAAGCCGATTTGCTGCGCCGCGGCAACCGCCTCTTCGGCGCCGGCGGCTGCGGCCCAGTCGGCCGCCGGAATTTTATAGGCGGCCAGAATCTCAAAGACCTCGCCGGCCGACAGCTGTTTTCGCCCGGCGGCTGCGGCCTTTTGCAGAATCGCTGCGGCCCGGGCCTTGTCCGCATCGCCATAGACCATGACCCGTCCGGCGTCCTGTTGCCGGAGCTGATGATAGTGCACCAGGGCAGCCATGGCGCGGGCGGCCTCGCCCGGAAGCGCAAAAAAGGGAACGCCGCCATCGCGAAGAATCCGGACCGTCTCGGTCCACTGGCGCCGATCGGTCATCAGGTTGCAGACAATCGGTTTCAACTGTTTCTGGCTGACCGCCACGATCTCCCTGGCGATGCTGTCGGTTTCCACGAAAAACGGCGTGACGAAGTTGACAAATACCGCGTCGAAACTGTCGTCCGCTATCATGGCATCCAGGCAGGCCCGGAAGTGCTCGGCCGGAGCGGTGGCCAGCACGTCCACCGGATTGTTGATCGAAGCATCCGGAAACAGGCGTTCTTTTAATAAGGCCTTTGTCTTTTCGGAAAGTGGCGGCAATTCCAGGCCGGCGCCCACCATTACATCGGTGGCGATCACCGCCGGACCGCCGGTATTGGTAATAATGCCCACCCGGTTGCCCCTGGGAATCGGCTGGGTGGCAAAGGCTGCGGCTGCCGTAATCAACCCGCTTTCATTCATGAAATTTAAAACGCCGGCCTTTTTAAAGATCAGATCGGTGGCCAAATCCTCTTTGGCAAGCCCGCCGGTATGCGATGCCGCCGCCTTGGCCCCCGCGCTGGTGCGGCCCGCCTTCATGGCCAAAACCGGTTTTTTGGCAGCCACGTCGGTGACCGCCGCCAAAAATTCGGACGGGCTCCGCAGCCCCTCCACATAGGTCACAATGACCCGGGTCTTTTCGTCTTCGCCCAGATAACGGATGATCTCCGGAATGGTCACGTCGCAGGCGTTTCCATTGGAAGCATAGATCCGCGTGCCCACCCCCATGGCTGAAAATTCCTGGTGGATCAGTTCGGCCACTCCGCCGCTTAAAGCGACGATGGAAATGGAACCGGGCTCCGGAAATGTAAAGGTAAAGTTGCAGTAGGCCCGTATTTCCGGATCCGTATTGATGATCCCCTGGCAGTTGGGGCCCAGGACCCGCATGCCGTAACGCTGCGCCACATCCATGAAGGCCTTTTCGATGGCTGCGCCCTCGGGCCCTACTTCCGAAAAACCGCCGGAGTTGATGATGATGTGCCGGACCCCTTTTTTGCCGCAGTCTTCAAACGCCTGGGGCGTAAACCGGGCCGGTATGACCATATGGGCCACATCCACCGGCCCCGGAACATCCAGAAGGGATTTATAGGCCTTCAGCCCACGGATTTCATCGGCGTTTGGGTTGATCGGATAAATATTCCCCGTATATCCGAAATCGACCAGATTTTTGATGATCCGGTTCCCGATATGAAGTTCTTTCGCGGATGCGCCGATCACCGCCACCCCTTTCGGTCTGAACAGAGCGTCTAACATATGATTCCTCCTTTATGAGACTGAGTGCCCGCAGATGTATGCGCCGCCCGCCCGGCGCCGGAAAATTGCGTTCGTCCGGAATTCCATAAAATATCCGGATCAGGCCGCCTTTCCACTTTCTTCCAGTTGTTCGATAAAGGCCTCGACATTGGTTTTGGTCTGTTCATCTGAGAGAAGCCTCAGATCGTTCAGGTCTCCGTGCATGATCAGGCTGGGAATGCCGGTTTTTTTCTCCAGGCGCTGCGCCATACCGTAACGGCAATTGGTGTTGTTGGGGCAGGTCTTGGCATCGTGGTAAATGATGCCGTCGCACTGAAAGAACGACAGCTTGTCGCGGATGTATTTCTCCTTGTAATCGTCGGAACGCACGATAAAAAGCTCCGTATAGGCCCTGGCCATGCTCTCGAAGGGTTTATCCGCATCCAGCGCCGTAAATATCCAACTGCTGCAGTAGGTCGACGCGATCACGTTGGCCTGCAGACCTGCGAACAGTTTGGAATGCGTGCTCAAGCGGCCCCACACGGGCATACCGTCCCAGTACAGCCGATAGTGTTCGTTTTCAATGGCCCCCTCGCCGGCCTTGACCCGCTCCTGAAGTTCTTCGAGCAGCAACCGATAGACATCGATGGCCTTTTGGGTTCCCCGTCCGACCACGGCCGGCCCCATCAGGGTCGTACCGTCGAAAAAAGTCAGCGGGGACGGGCGGGCGGCCGCGGCCGCCAGGCACTTTTCCCACAGATTTGAACATTCGCGCGACAGGCCAACCGCGTTTTTAAATTCGTCCATATCCAATTTGCGGCCGGCGATATCTTCCAGCGGCTGGACGATATTCTCCATTTGCCGTGAAATCGAGGTGATGTGCGCCGGTGTGACCTCGGGAACGTTCCGGTAGGTTTCGATCCCCACCACAGGCACGTTAAACCGCTTGCCATACCAGTTAAACCAGTCCTGAACGTCGCGGCACTGGTTGGTGTTGTACACCAGCACATCGGGCCGCGGGACGTTTTCAATCCCCTTGAAAATGTTGGCGAGAGGCGTGACGTTTTCGAGAAACGCTCCGATGTCGGCCGTGAGGTAGGAGCAGATCTCCGGAGAATATCCGATGGCGTTGGCCTTTGGAATCAAATCCGTAGCCATGCGGGTGCTGCCGAGCATGGCGGAATGCGTTTCCGGAAAATAAATCAGGTACCCCATCCCCCTTAGAATTTCAGCCGGGCCCACGCTGGTGCACCAGGCGATCTTCTGCCTGCCGGATTTCGCGGCCGCATCCAGTTCGTAATAGTAATCGGCCATGAACTTTCCAAGATCTTTCGCAGCATTAAGCCGCCGGATGATGACTTTTTTTTCTTCAGGCATGATATTCCTCCGTATACGCTGTCAGTTTAACTGCTGTTTTCCATGGCATACAAAGCAGCCCCCACCGCACCGGTCAGTTGAGGATAGTCGGGAACCAGAATACTGCGACCGATGATCTCTTCCATCATCTGGACCAGAAAAGGGTTGTGGGCCACCACGCCGCCGGTCATAACCACATTCTCGCTGAATGAATCCATTTCCGTAACCCGCTTGATCACCGAGAAAAAGAGTCCTTTAACAATATCCGCCACTTTTCTGCCCTGGCGGATGTTCTGCAGCACTTCCGTAGCGGAAAATACGGTACAGAAGCTTCCCAGTTTCACCATGTCCCGGGATTGCCTGGCCAGACGGTCCATGTCTTCAAGGGGAATACCCAGGCGCGGAGACATCTCTTCCAGAAAAGCGCCGGTCCCGGCCGCACATTTGCGGTTCATTTTAAAACCGAGACGCCGGCCGGCCTCGTCCAGCTTGATGATCTTGTTGTCCTGGCCGCCGATATCGATAATGGTGATCGCTTTCGGAAAGTAGAAATAACATCCTTTGGCATGGCAGCCGATTTCAGTGCGGGTATCGTCGTGGTAGGCTACGTTTTTTCGACCGTAGCCGGTGGACACGGTCCGGGCGATATAACGCTCGTCGGCGCCGGCCATGTGCAGCGCGTCCGCCAGGCAGCGGCGGGAAGTTTCGCTGAAATCGGTCCCGGATGGCTGCACCACCCGGCCGAGCAGGTTTTTGTCGGCATCCATCACCACCGCCTTGGTTCTGGAAGCGCCTACATCAACACCGATATACAGGCTCTTACCCGCTTGTGTTTTCATCTGTTTTGTTTTCCAGCGACTGCTGCGACTGGAGCATCCGGGTCAAAAAGACGCAGCCGTTCCGCGATCACGACCTTGAAACCGAACCATCGCGGATGGCACAGCTACAATCTTGATTCGAGGCCCTTGACCAGAGAACGAAGGGTCACGTTATAGGGTGTCGCCACACCGGCCTGCAGTCCGTATTCGACAAATTTGCCGTTGATGAAGTCGATCTCGGTCCGCCGCCGGTTTTCGATATCCATGAGCATGGAGGGTTTATGGTTTCCGGCACTTTGCATATACGCGATGCAGTAGGGGTAAAAATCCCAACCCAGGTTGATCTCATTGGCCCGGGCCACCATGACGCATTCTTTAACCAGAGAATCGATGATCTGGAAAACCATCGGATCGCCCATGGCCTGGGCCATGGTCATGCCCGTCACCGCACAGACCGGATTCATGCAGGCATTCATAATCGCCTTGCGCCAGACCATGGATACGATCCGATCAGTATGGTTTGTCGGCAGGCCGCTGCGGGTAAGCGCCGCGGCGATGGCGACGGCGGCATCGGCCGTCCCCGGGTCAAGCTCCTGAATATAGTGGGGGGCATGATGAAACGGCATGTGTACATGCCCAGGCTTTACAAGACCACAGCCGTAATTGACTACGGCCCGCAGGACCGGTTTTTTACCGAGAGTCTCGGCAATGGCAAGTTCCGTATCGATTCCGTTCTGCCAACTGACGATATACATGCCCTCGCGGTGAAACGCCTCAATAGCGGAGACGATCAGCGGAATCGCATGGGCCTTGATTGTCAGGAATATGACGTCGGGCGGGTCGTCGACCAGATCGTCCACCGTCAGGCAAGTTTTCGCAACCGGCTGCCGGATATTTTCGGCGCCTTCAATCTTAATTCCAGGATCGACTGCCGGCGCCGTCAGTTCTGCGATCACATCACAGAGTGTTACGGCATAACCTCCCTTCGACAGAAAGGCTGCAACAATACATCCCACCGGCCCCGCTCCCACCACCGCAAATTTTTGGGGACGAAATTCAGACTGACGTTCCATCGAGACCCCCTTTATATATTAAATTCGAATTTCGAATCTCGGCATTCGTGCTTCGTATTTAAATTTCGTCAGGCATGGCCCGCAGAACCGGGCTTTCCATGCATCAATAAAGATAAGGCCGCCAGCCTTGACGCATTATCCGCCGTTGGTTTCCAGAATTCCAAAGGCTTCGGCGTCCAGAATTTTGATGCCGTTTTTCTGCAATATCCTGATGGCCTTGTCGTTGTCGCTGAATCGAAATATCATGACGGCCTTGCCGGCAGAAAATCCGACAAATGCATAGGTATAGAGTACGTTGACATGGGCATCCATCAGCGGTTTCAACATGGCCGACAGGCTGCCGGGTTTATCGTCGATTTCAGCCGCGACGACCTCGGTAACCATCGCCGGCATCTGCATCTGCATCAGGATGCGGCGGGTAGTGGTGATGTCCGAAACCAGCAGGCGCAGTTGGCCGAAAGCGCCGGTGTCCACCAGGTTTAAAGCCCGCAGGTTGATCCCGGCTTCTCCCAGCGCTTTGGTTACTTCGTAAAGGCGTCCCGGTGAATTCTCAATTGAAATGGCGATTTGTTTTAGTTTCATGCAGCCTCCGCTCCGATCCGGTCTTACTTAAGCGCACAATAACCGGCCGTTTTTTTAATGCGGCATTGTAACTAAATGGCAGATGATCCGTCAAGCCAAAAAAAAGTAAAAAAATGCTTCCAAAACCTGTTTTTGCAACTGCCGGGTGAAGGCAACCGCCGTCCGATCCGACCGCCCGCAGGTCTGAAAATCCGATCGAATATTATTCCTGCTGTTGTTGCGGGGGCACACGGATCGACAAGACCGGACAGTTTGCGAACCGGATCACCTTCTCGGTCACCGAACCGAACATAAATTTGCGCCAGCCGGTAAAGCCATGGGTCGCAATGATGATCAGGTCGATATTATCAGAATCTGCCAGACTGACAATCTGGGTAGCCGGATCACCCTGGATGACAACCGTGCGGGATTGGATGCCCTGCTGAATCTTTTCCTGCTGCATCTTTTTCAGAGATTTTACAGCAGACTGTTCCATCTCTTTTTCATAAAGCGGCAAATTAAAACTGGTGGGATCGTCGTGAATCGGAATTACCGGAATAGGCGTGACAACATGAACCAGAACCAGTTCGGCCCCGAAATGTGCAGCCAATTCACAGGCCGACCTGAGCGCTTCCTGGGATGGTTCGCTGAAATCAGTCGGGCAACAGATTTTTTTTATGGGCAGCATGTCGCGTCTCCTTTTCGATAGATGGGTTTAAACGAAATGAACGTGAGACCGCTTTGTTTAAGAACCACCGGCAAGCATCCGATCAGGCTCAGTACGGCCAGAATTGATTATCGTACCATATTTTTTCCTTGAGAGCCTGATCGATGCCCGCAAGATATTTCAAATGCGAACGTTCCCAGTCGGCCAACCAGTTGTATAGTTTTTTTTCATCGGCATTGGTCGAGACATCGGCCCTGTCTGCATACAACCGGATGGCGCGCTCCTCCATCAGCATGGCCGCGGATATGGCGGCGGCTTCAAACTCAGCCGCAGAAATCCGGTCCTGCAAAGAATTTGACAGGATCAGATCGGCGATCTGGTTGCTGATCGTGTCGTCAAAATTATTTTTGCTAAATTTTTTCCGGGAATGATACATTTTCAACTCTTCGGTCAAAAGCTGAATATGATTTTTCTCTTCATCCGCCATCAGTTCAAAAAAACGACGGGTCGCTTTGTCCCGGATATGATCGGAAACCATTTTATAGAACGCATACCCTCTTTTCTCCAGCAAAAGTGCTTCCTTTAACACATCGGCCGGGTCTGTCTTCATATTTTACCTCCATTTATAATTATGCATACCAATAATTAGGCGTTTTGTAAAAAAAAAAGTGCTAATCGAAGAAATTGCGGATGTAAAGTTGCCGCAGCCATCGTTTCAGGGAAATGTCTGAAAGTCGGTGAATCCATATTGACAACCCGAATGCAATCCATGCTATCATCAAAAGGGTTTATCTGAAAGACAATGGAAGCCGGTCGGGTCGAGTTTTTAAAAGCCGATGATATCAGCCTACCCGATCTGCCGATGAGCCATCCCTGAGGTTAATTTGTATGCATGTCAAAAGCTCGATGAAACCTGAATGGACCGGGTATTATCCCGGTGTAATCGGAAAAGTGACGGCGCTTCACGCAGTCTATTATCATAATCACTGGAACTTCGACATATCCTTTGAAGCCCAGGTTGCCCGGGAACTCTCCGAGTTTTTTGTCGCCTTCCGCGATAAGCGCGATGGTTTCTGGGCGGCACACACGGAAGGCACATTCGCCGGCGCTGTTGCCATAGACGGTCACTTGGCCGGCACGGAGGGCGCCCGCCTGCGCTGGTTTATCGTCGAACCGCAGCGGCAGGGCCTAGGCATCGGAAAACGGCTCCTCGAAAATGCTGTTGCGTTTTGTCGGAAATCAGGGCATGAAAAAGTTTTTCTGTGGACTTTTCAGGGATTGAACGCTGCCCGCAAGCTTTACGAATCCAAGGGATTCAAACTGGTCAAAGAACATCCGGTGGACCAGTGGGGCGGAACCATCACTGAGCAGCGGTTTGAACTCATCCTGTCAGCCCGTGTGAGTTAATATCCTGGGCCCGGCACCCGTCTCGGCGGACCAGTCCCTGGGCTGCCGGATCTTGTGGTACTCGTCCAGCTTGCCGAGCCTGGCCAAACGTTCGATGATGAGATGCCAGGCACAGTCCACTTCCCTTCCGATCACCGCACTGATTTCGCATTTGCCGTTAAGGGTGCCGCCGCACGGTCCGTTAAAAAGCCGCTTGGCGCAGCGGGCCACTGGACAGATGCCGCCGGTATGCGCCAGGACGCAGTCTCCGCACCCCAGGCACTTTTCATTCCATTCCCCCGGCCGGTCCAGGGCCCCCAGAAAGGTGGTATTCAGTGCCGGTATCACGGGCAAATCCCTGAAAACGGCCGCCAGGGTCTGAACGCCGGCGCCGCAGGCCAGGGACAAAATCGCATCCGTACCTCGAGGAATTTCAAGTAAATTGACAATCCAATCCCGCTCACACTGCCGTTCAATGGTATGGACATCAAAGACCGGGGGATTTTCCTTCCGGCGGAATTCCTGGGCCAACGCACTCGCAAGCCGTCGCGCCTCCTTATCGCCCCCGCTCAGGCAGACGGTTACACAGGTGCCGCAACCCAGAACCAGGACCTTTTGATATTCTGAAACGGATGAAACGATCTCCTGAAATGGTTTTTGGCTGCCGACAATCATTTTCCGCTACCTGCCTGAAAGCCCCGCCCCAAGGCTATTCGTTTCCAGATACTTAAAGGGAAAGACTTTTTATGTTCGGAACATAAAGCCTCCACATCCCTGTCCAGTTTTTCCGAAAGTGTTTTGCCGACGCCGGCGGTATAAACCGGCTGGCCGCAAACCAGGCAATGCACCAGTTCCATCTCGACGACTTCATCCCAGCCGCCCTGTAAAAGCTGGCTGAATTCGATCGCCGCCTGGGGACAGATGCGCCAGCAGTTGCCGCAGCGGGCGCAAAGCGAGAGGTTGTGGTAAAGTTTACGGTTGTTTCCCTTATCCATATATTTCAGCGCATTGGCCGGACAGTTCTGGACACAGGCCAGGCAGCCGTTGCATTTTTCGTTTACCTTAAAAAAAGACATTTATTTTGCCTTTTGGAAGAATCCCTTAGAAGACCATGAATCGCATCACACAGGCTATCTTGGCAGCCGACTGAACCATTTGCGGTTGATGGAGCATATGCGGAGCATCATACACCAGTGCGCCGGTGGTACATGCCTGCACGCATTCGGGCACACCGCCGCACAGGTCGCATTTGAACGATTTGCCCCGCTCCTCATCGAACCCCATCGCCCCGAAAGGGCAGGCCGACACGCACATCCGGCAGCCGACACATTTCTGAGGATTGACTAAAACACGGTCCATTCTTTCATCCCGGATAATCGCACTATTCGGACATGCCGCCAGACAGGGGGGGTCATCGCACTGCTGACAGGTCATGGGCAGAAAAAAAGTGTCATCATCCGACTCTCTTACAATCCGGATACATGACCGGTCGGGAATATTCATTCCGATTTGCTTTTTAGAGCAGGCGGCTTCACAGTCCCCGCAGCCATTGCATTTTTCAGGATGGATCACCAGGGTTTTGGAACTCATCTTTCGGAAATCTCCACATATTCATTTTCAATGGACCATAATGTTCATAATAGTGAACTTAATTTTTATTAACTATAAAGATTAAATCGTCATGAGTCAAGTCATTTCTTATATGTTGTTATAATATTTTTTATAATATTGATATAGTTGTTTTTTTAAGCATGCCTGAAATTAACACACCATTTTCAGAAATGTTCATAATGCTGAACTTTATAATTATAAGTCATATCTTCCGTAACGTTCTATTGCAGAATCGGTGTTGATTCTTAAAGGAATTTCCTTTAAAAGCGTTTGACAAACACCTGTGGATGACTCAGGATAAGCCGTTCGAACGGATCGCTCGGCGGCTGGATCGTATCGGCATTGCCTGGCGATCATCAATTGCCTGAACCGCGCAAACCGGAGGCTTTCACCGGCATGGCCAAGCGTGAACCCGTTCTAGAAAAAATATCCTGGAAACCCGGAAACGTCCTTGCACCGCTGCCGGCAGTGCTGGTAACCTGCGGCGGAACACCCCAATGGAAACCGAACATCATCACGATTGCCTGGGTCGGAAATGTGTGCAGCGAGCCTCCCATGCTGTCTATTTCCGTCCGCCCGCAGCGTTATTCCTATGAAATTATCCGGACCACCCGAGAGTTCGTCGTCAATGTGCCTTCGCTCGGACAGGCTCGGGCAACCGACTGGTGCGGCATGGTATCCGGCCGCAAGGTGGACAAGTTCGCCGCTACCGGCCTGACGAAAGCGACGGCCCTGAAGGTGCAGTGCCCCATCATACTGGAATGCCCGCTCAACATTGAGTGCCGCATTCAGCAGTCAGTGGAGCTGGGTTCACACACCCTGTTTGTGGCGGAAGTGGTCGCCGTGCAGATGTCTGCAACGTTGCTGGACAGCAAAGGCCGCCTGCACCTCGAGAAAGCGGGCCTTTTGGCCTTTGCCCACGGGGAGTATTTCACGCTGGGACGCAGCCGGGGACGCTTCGGTTTTTCAGTGCGCAAAAAAAAGTGAAAAGCACGGTCGTAACGGAACCGTCACATTGAAAAAACAGTCAGCATAAGGCTTCACCTATGTGCCAGACTGGGTTCAATACGATCTTTATTTTCTCCAGAGAAAATGATGCGGTTTAACTGTTTTCTTAAAGGTTTAAAATTTTGCTCAAAAACATCTCTTCCAAATGGGTAAATTTTTTTTAGATCATCGGTATCAACATGGATGCACTTAAAACTTGATCCCTTTTCCAAAAGGACGTTGATCAATTCAAATGCGGAACTCCCATCAAAATCACCATTCAACTTGATAAAGAGACTTTCCTTACTTCTTTGAAAAAATAACTGAAAGTTTAAGGCCATGGCGGGTCTCCTTTGAAAATATTCAAAGTTGACTATTATCCAATGCAAATTTTAGACCACTCCCACTCAGTTTAATTAAATATATAAAAACGGGGCGTTAAAGAATGATTGGCAACAAAGATTGGGGGAAATTGGAAAAAAAATGAAAGATAATTATGAAATGTTTTTCATAGTTATACAGTATTTTCTGATAGCTGTTAAAATCTGTCCTCAATAACGGCGCTGGATACGCTCCTGCCCCTTGAAACAATGCGTTTCTTCATACCCGCCGGTTTACCGCCAGACCAGCATACCTCAAGAACATGGGCAAATTCCTGAAAAACCTATTCGCGTGCCATTGTTTCCTTTAAAAACAGGCTGGACACAAGCGCGATGACAGCGCAGACAAACAGCACGCCAAATGCATACTGATATCCGGCCAGGGTAAAGGCTGTGCCGCTGCGCCCCTGGCTTTCGAGCACATACCCAAGGGCCGGCTGAAAGACCGCGCCGCCGGCAAATGGAAACAGGTTGACCAGGCCGGTGGCGGTGCCGGCGATCTGCAACGGAAAGAGCTCCTTGGCGGCGGTAAAGGCGACCACCACAATGGCATTGGTAAAACAACCCATCAATAGACACAGGAGGTATAATCCGGCCACCGGGATGCGGGCGGTGTAAAAAGTCAGCAGCGCCGTAAGCACCAGGGTTATGGCGCTTGAAAACACCATAACCGGCTTGCGGGCGCGCAGGACACGATTGGAAAAAAAGCTGAGTGCCGGGCTGCCGATGATCATGCCGAAAGCCAACATGGAGAGAATATGGCCAGCCTGGTCCTTGCCCAGGCCGTAAACCTGGATCAGATACGGACCGCCCCAAAGTCCGCCGAAACTGAAAAAAACCGAGCACTCAAAGAAAAACCAGCAGGCCAGCGGCCAGAAGGAGGGGGTGGTCAATACTTTGCGGACGCCCGCCGCCAAACCGATGGGGATTGCAGCCTCCGGCTTTTTTTCAGCGGCCGGCGACTGCCAGCCGAAATCAGACGGACGGTCACGCACGAAAATCCAAACGACAATCACCAGCAGGAAGGTAATGCCGCCGACTGCCAAAAACGACATTCGCCAACCGACGGCCGCACTCAGGAGGGCCAGCGGAGTCGCGGCTGTTAATGTGCCGACGCCGCCCACGGCGATAAGGATGCCGGTCATGCCGGCAAATTCGTCGCGACGAAACCATTCCGCCAACACTTTCAAGGTGGGTACAAACAACATGGCCGCCCCCAGCCCCACCAGGGTGCGGCCGAAAATAGCCCACCCGGCTGACGGCGCCAGCCCCAAAATCACCGAGCCGATGAAGGCCACCCCGAAGAAAAGCGTGATGGTGTTGCGCGGCCCCCATGAATCCGCCAGCAGCCCGGCCGGCAGCTGCATGATGGCGTAAGGATAAAAATAGGCGGCCCCCAGAAACCCGATCAGGGCTCCGCCCGCCTTCAGGTCCCGCATCATATCCACCGCCACCACCGCCGGGCAAAGCCGATGAAAGTAAACCAGGATGTAACCGCACGCCAGTATCCAGAAAATAACCCGGCGGTAGCGCAGCACCCTGTCCAAAGGACCACGGGACACAGTCATCGATTGTTTCTCCTTCTTTAGAAACGATCAACGTCCGGAAGGATTCTCCCCTGTTGGTATTTCATGCATCCATTAATCCTGCAACCAAATCACCTGGGAAAAAGGGGGAATCTCAGTTCTGCAAAATCAGGGTCCCTCCCCGGGCGCTATTTAATCAGGCCGGGCAGGAAAAGGGCCACCTGCGGGAAAGCCAGCAGGATGAGACAACAAATCCACAGGCCGATCAGGTAAGGCCATACCCCCCTGAAAATTTCCATAACCGGCGTATCCTTGTCCACGGCGTACACGACGTAGACATTGGCGCCCACCGGCGGCGTCAGCACGCCCATCCCCAGGGCCAGCGTCATGATAACACCGAACCAGGTCCCGTCGAAGCCCAGACTTATTGCCGCCGGGTAAAAAATGGGTATTGTCAGCAAAACCATGGCCAGGGCGTCGACAAAGCAGCCCATTGCCATGAGCATGAGAAGAATGCCGATCATGGTAACACTGGGCGGCAGCGGCAGTGCCACCACCCAGTCAGCCACAAGCATGGGAAGGCGCGTCAGGCCCAGAAACTCCCCATAGATGGCGGCCGCACCCACCAGAAACATGACCATGGTCGATGTGCGGACTGTGTCTTTCAGCGAGTTCACAAAGCCCTTCCAGGTGAGCGCCCGCCTGACCAGCACCACCACCAGCGTGGCAAAACAACCCACCGACCCGGCCTCCGTACCCGTGAATAAGCCGTCCAGCAGGCCTCCAATCACAGCCACAAAGATGATGATGACCTCGATCCCCCCTTTAGCCAACGCCTTCATCCTTTCTTTCCAGGGAAAATAAGGACCGTGCGGCGCCTTTTCCGGGTGGCGGGCTACCACCAGGTACGTGCCCCCCATGAAAAGCGCCGTCAGAAGCAGGCCGGGAAAGATTCCGGCAACGAAAAGCTTAGCTACGCTCTCTGCCGTGATGCTGGCATAAACGATGAAGATGACGCTGGGCGGAATCAGCACCCCCAGGATACCCGAGGCCGCGACATTAGCTGTAGCCAGAGAGTGGTCGTAACCCCGTTTCTTCATCTCGGGCAATGCCAAGGCTGCGAACGTCGCCGAAGTAGCCGTGGTCGAACCGCAGATGGCGCCGAAAGCGGCGCAGGCGATGGTGGTAGCCATGGCCAGGCCGCCTTTCAGCCGGCCCAGCAGTTTGTATGCGGCATCGTACAGATGTTCGCTGATGCCGGAGTGAAAGCCGATGTAGCCCATCCAGGTAAAAAGGGGAACAACCACCAGTGCATAATTGGCAAATGTCCCGAACATGATCGAGGCCGCCGTACCCACCGCGGCCGCCGGGCCCTTAATGCAGGCAATACCGGTTATGCCCAGCACCAGCATCACGAAGGCCACAGGTATGCGTGAAAGAAGAAGCACAACCATGGCGATCATGGATATAACACCGATCAACTCACGCTCCATCTCCACCTCCTTTTCGAATCACAATCACAGCCTCGATCACGTCCCTGAGAAGCACCAAGCTTGCGAGCGCCAGTGCTGCCGCAATCAGGTAGATAAAAGGATACCGGGGAATTTCCAATACTCCCGTCACCCACCCGTATCTGAAATTCCGGATGGCCATTTCGAGCATTCCCTTCGTGAGCCAGATCGTAAAGCCGAGAGCAATAACACCGCCAATAAGGTCAAAAACAGCCTGCACTCGGGGCCGAAAGCGGTCCACCAGGATACCCACCGAGACATGTCCTTTCACAAACGTAAGATAACCGATTCCCATGCTCAGGATCACGGCCGCAATCAGCTCCACAACCTCGTGAGTGCCGGGAACCGGCTTGCTGGCAACTTGATACCTGACAACATCGGTTACCACAAGAGCCACACACGCCAAAATGGCGAACATAGACCCCCAGGCCATTTTCTCTGTGATGAACCGCAGCACTTTTTCGAAAGCTTTCATCCGGCCCTCCTGTCTCTTTTGTTGTATGCTACCCATCAGGTATTCCCGCAAAAGAGTTGGGGTACCCCGCGGTTTCCTGCAGGGGTACCCCAACTTCCTTAATGTATAATGACCGACATCACGCTAAATCCATGTTGATTATCCTATTTTTTTCCGGAGGGCGGCACCGGCTTAGTCGGCCAACTGTGTGTCCAGGTAGAATACGGGGGGGTCGTGTTATAGTACTTGTCCAGTTCGCGGAACTTGTTCCACACGGCCTTCTTCTTTGCGTCACCGCCGATCCATTTGTCGATGAGACCGGTTGTTGCGGCAACCCATTTGGCATATTCAGCCGGATTCTGTGCACGCGGGTCATAGTAGCTATAGTTATCAAGGCCTTTCATGTACTCAAACCCATCTGCCTCACCCCATGTTCTCAACTGGCCGTAGTATGCCGGAAAGGCAGCGTTGACCTCGTCAAAGATAGTCCTCACCTTGGCCGGCAGGCGATCATAGCTGGCCTTGTTCATGACCTTGAAGAACACGAAGTGGTAGCTGAAGGGGGCGAAGGTAACATGGCGCACATAGGCACCCAGACCGAAGCCCTTGGGCGTGTCGCTGGGGCAGAGGATGCCATCGATCAGTTTGGCCTCAAACCGCTCGAGTGCCACACTCATGGGAGCGAACAGCGTTTTTGCTCCCAAAGCCTCAATACACGCCACTGATGCAGGGTTGGCCGCTCTGATGTTCTTACCTGAAAAGTCAGCCAGCGTTCGAACCTCTTTGCCTGGAACCATAAGGAAGTAGCCCGGTCCAGTGGACCAGAAATGCATCAGCTTCATTTGGGTGGGAGCGAATTGGGCCTGCAGCTCGGGCATCTGTTCATGCAGCGCCTGTATCGTCAACGACATCGTATAAGCGTTCCTTCGGTAGGCTTCGCCCGGATACTCGGGACCAGCCCACAGGGGAAATACGCCGGGACTATATCCCGGACCGCTTGTCCCGACATCGTAAGTTCCGGCCTCAATACCGTCCAATAGTTTCGCTGGATGCACGCCATAGAACTCGGTCCACACGATCTCATAATCGGTCTCAGCCTTAACACGGTCCGCTATGGTCTTCATCCAGGTCTTGTGACCGATTGCGGCCTGGAAGTCGCCGGCCGGCCAGAAAGTAGCGAAATCGAGCTGAATCTTTGTGCTGGCACTAGCGGGGCCAGACCAGCCCGGAACAACCATGCTCACAGCTAGCACTACTGCTAACACGATCAGGGATACTTTCTTCATTTTTCTCCTCCTTTTTTATGGTTTAGAGCTGTCTTAAATTGCCTCCACCGGAGCCCGTCCCAGTGACCAATTCTCCGTTTCACCCCCTTTCAGCCACCAGACCGTTTTATGCGTTTGCCGATAAGAGCACCCTCTGAAACGCTTGGAGCCGATGAAACATGCTCCAGACTTGCTGCCAATCCTTCCATAAAGGTAAACAAGAGAATCATTGTCAGTAGGTTGTCAATTTCTTGAGCTTCTCATCCCAGAATTTCTTATGATCCTCTCTCCAATTCGGACCTCTAAAATTTATTCTTTCTTCAAAAAAAGGACCGAGTCTATCGAACCATCGGACCCACGGATTCTTCTTTTTCTCTCTGGCCTCGATAACATCAGCAACAAACACATCAATTTGTACTATTTCTTCCTTGGGAACATAGTAGGAGGCCCCCTCTTCTGCGGATTTCTTCAGGGTATCTTCGTTCAAGGCATGGGCGGTGAGCATTAAAGCAGGAATGTCTTTTTCTTTTGCAATCCGGAGGAGTTCGAATCCATTAACACCCATGATGTCAAGAACCACAACGTCATAGGTATAGGCTTCAAGAAGCGCTTTTGCCTCCTCGAATGTTGACGCACGATCGATCATACAGATGCTCAGTAGCTCAGTCAAAGAATCAAGAATGTCGGGCTCGTCATCAACTATCAACACCTTTTTCCCTTGAAGCAGTTTATCTGTTTCCATTTCCCAGCCCTCCTTTGAAGATTTCCCTCTTGGATTGGGACCATATTGAAAATTTGATATTTTTTGATATTAGATTTGACAAGAATTCCCTTTTGGAAAGGGACTGTAGCGAAAATTTACGGTCGTATGCGGAACACAGGTAAACCGCAACATATGGAAGCCTGTCGCTTGCAGTACCTATTTTAACTCGGATACCAAAAATGCGCCGTCTTGTCAATCGCAGTTTTCACAATAAGGGGCCGCTCCCCCTTTTAGGCTTTTTTCTCTTTGTCCTTGACTTTGGATTTTTCCGGCGCAATCAGCCCGATCAGGAGAACCGGCGCCGGTCCAGTACCCCGCGGGATCAAACTGCCCGAGTTTTTTCAGTTCCACGTCCGTGGGAGCGGGTGTCTGTTTCAGGTCCGGCGAGACTTTCAAGGGCCAGCCGGTGTTTGCCTTCACATCCTCGACGCTGGTGCCGGGATGAACAGCCGTCAGGACCATCTCGTGAAATTCCGAATCAAACGATAGAATTCCAAGCGTCGTAATAACCCTTGAAGGCCCTCCCCGGGGCAATCCGATTTGATTGCGCCAGTTGCCGCCGCTGCCATAGCCGGGGGACGTGAGATAGTCCACCCGTGAGACAAAACGGCGTTTTTCATGGGTCAACAGAATAATATGTCGCTTGGCCAGGCTCGCCAGATCACAGGCACCCCCGCTGCCCGGCAGCCGTGTTTGAACGGTTTCGGCGGCGCCGATATAACTGGTGTTTAAATTGCCGTATCGATCTATCTGGGCGCCGCCGATGAAACCGACGTCCACAAGACCCCGCTGAAGCAGGCCCATCACATCGGCGGTGTCTCCGAGCCATTGGGCCCGATACAGGTTGGGCAGATCTCCCATCGTTAAAATCGGCTCCGGCGCAAGTGAATCCCGAACGACTCCCAACTCATATACCCCCACCGCATCCGGCGCATGCGTGCTCTTGGCCAGCAGAAACCCAAGCAGCGGCAGCCGCATCCCGACAAAGACCACTTCGCCGTTGCCGATTTCACGGGCCGCCGCAGTTACCATGAGCTGCGCCGCAGTATAATGGGAATTCTCAGTATCCATAATCCGCCGGTTGCGACCAGACATGGTGTGTGAGACCGAGTGTTTTCCGGCGCTCGCCCCCCAGCAGTCTTAAATAATCCGCGCCGCTGCACAAGGAGTCCACCCAGCGGGACTTCCACGATTCAAAGCCCTGCGGTGTCCGGCTGGCGCTGCGATAATCGATAAACGCCTGATGATCACGATTATAATACCCCGGCGCCGGTGAAGGATGAGCGCCCCAGGGGGTATGGACCACCGCGTTGACCCGAAAGCCGGGGATCAGAACACGGTTGGGATCGCTGTTGATTTTTTCCGGCGCCACAATCTCTTCGGCCGTCAGAATGATCGTCCGGCTGGCCATGGCCGCTTCCCGGGCGATCCCTCGATTGCCCCATATGTGTGCGTTCCCGTGGCGGTCCGCCCGCTGAACATGGATGATGGCGACATCCGGCTGGATGGCCTTGACCGCTACCAGTTTTTCGCTGCTGAATGGACACGTTGCCGGCACGATGGCTGCATTGGTTTTAAATAAATCGCTGCCCAGCGCAGTGCGTGTGGGCATAAACGGAATTCCCAGAGCGCCGGCCAGTAGCGCCGACATCAGGGTTAAATTGGAATGATCTTCCATCTCGATGGCGCCGGATTCCACTGCGCGTCTAAAATTATAAGCGGATCCGGTGATGACGTTCCCCACCCATGCGGACCGGATTCTACGGACGCAGCCCGCCCCGATCATCTGATCGAATAAGATGTCGGAAATCGGACCGATCAACGTCAAATCGCGTTTCCGCTGCCGCATGATCTCATGCCCGGCGGCAAATGGAATCAGAATTTCCTGCGATACGCCCAGCGCAACCTCGTCGGCGTCCGCAACAAAACGAGCGATGGCATCCGGAAGGCTGAATAGTTTGGTTTCCGGCATTTTTTGAGACCCCCGTCTGAATCAGCAGAGAATGCACAATGAAAAAAGCCCTGCCGGAACAGCAGGGCTTTTTAAGTTTACGCTATCGTTGCATAAACGCCAAAGTCAAATGGACTGGTTGCATGTTTGATCACTGTCTAATGATTGGGACGGTTACGCCGTTCTGCAACAACAGGGCTTACACCATAAAACAATTTTTTAAAAAAGGAAGGATGGCGCAGTCCCTTATTTTGGAGAATCCTCCTTTTTTTCGGCCGCACCGGAAGATTTATCATCTTTGGCGGCTGTCTCCGGCGCAGCTGAAGCCGCCGCTTCCTTATCGGCCTTGACACTTTTATCTTTTCGGACTTTGGGCTTGGAAGCTTTTTCTTCCTTTTTCTTCTTCGTTTTTTTATCTTTGGGTTTATCAGCCGCAATCAGTTCGATCACGGAAACCGGCGCCGCATCTCCGGGACGCCTGCCAAGCTTGATGATGCGGGTATAACCGCCCGCCCTTGTACCAAAACGCTCGGCCGCTTCGGCAAACAACTTGTTGACAACGTCTTTTTCCATGACAATCGCCAAAGCCTGACGCCTGGCATGCAAATCCCCGCGCTTGGCGAGCGTTATAACATTGTCCGCCCAACGTCTCAATTCCTTGGCTTTGGGATCCGTGGTCTGGATGCGTTCGTATTTTAAAAGCGACGTCACCATGTTTCGAAACAGGGCGGTTCGATGACTGGTGGTTCTCCCTAATTTTATACCCGCTTTGCGATGTCTCATTGAATTGTTGCCTCTCCTTCCTCGATCTCTTCTTCAGGGGCATCGAAGCCGTCCAGCTTCATCCCCAGCGACAGCCCCATTTCGCTTAAAACTTCTTTAATTTCATTGAGGGACTTGCGGCCGAAGTTTTTGGTCTTAAGCATCTCGGCTTCGGTTTTGTTCACCAGCTGATAAATCTTTAGGATATTTGCATTTTTCAGACAATTGGCACTGCGAACGGACAGCTCGAGTTCTTCCACGTTGCGATACAGGTTTTCATTAAATTTGGGTTTACGGGTTTTGTCCGATTTCCGGTCCGGTTCAGGTTCAAGCTGTTCATCAAAATTAATGAAGATCGTCATCTGTTCTTTCATAATTTTGGACGCATAGGCCACAGCATCTTCCGGCCGGATGCTTCCATCCGTCCACACTTCCAGCGTCAGTTTGTCATAATCGGTCCGCTGACCCACCCGGGCGTTGCCGACAACATAGTTCACCCGTCTGATCGGCGAAAAAACCGCATCGATCGGCATCGTCCCCAACGGCGCGTCCTCATCTTTATTGGATTCGGCCAAGGCATACCCCTTGCCGACTTTAACGGTCATCGTCATTTTCAGATCGGCGTCGTCATTCAGGGTGGCAATATGCTGATCGGGGTTGAGGACCTCGCACTTTCCGTCATCGCTGATAATATCACCGGCGGTAACCACCCCTTTTCCCTTGGCCTGAATACGGATGGTACGCGGTTTTGCATCAAAAAGCCTTAAGCGCACTTCCTTGAGGTTCAGAATCAGTTCGGTCACATCTTCGAGCACGCCCTCAACCACGCTGAACTCATGCATGACGGATTCAATCTTTACCGAAACAATGGCGGCGCCATACAGAGATGACAAAATGATGCGTCGCAGGGAATTGCCGATGGTGATGCCGAATCCTCTTTCCAGCGGTTCGCAGACAAACTTGCCGTAATTTGTCTTGCTGGTAACGTCGACCTTATCCGGCCGTATGATTTCCTGCCAGTTCATGTACATAATTTCATTCGATGACATATGATGTCTCCAGATTGTTTTTTATTAATAAAAGGGTGTCTGCGTGGAGAAAGCCGTAATGGCAATGCGATGCAAAATCGCATGGCTCAAATTTCCAACCCGGACGCATCCGTCTACTTGGAATAGAGTTCCACAACCAGCTGCTCCTGAATCGGCATCGTAAGGTCTTCACGAACAGGCAGGGCTTTGACCACACCCTTTAAGTTTTCTTTTTCCAATTCCAGCCACTGCGGTACGCCCCGACGCACAGAGGCCTCGAGGGATTCGGCAATCGCATTTAGTTTTCTGCTCTTCTCTTTAACCGCGACAACGTCGCCGATTTTTATAAGAAAAGATGGAATGTTCACCTTTTTTCCGTTTACCGTAAAATGATTATGCTTCGCCAGCTGTCTTCCCTGCGCACGCGAATTCACAAAGCCGAGGCGGTAAACGACATTATCCATCCGGCGTTCAAGCAATACCAGCAGATTGGTTCCGGTAATCCCCTTCTGGCGTTCGGCCCTTTCAAAAAACAGATGAAACTGTTTTTCGGAAAGTCCGTACATTCGCTTTAATTTCTGTTTTTCGCGAAGCTGGATGCCGTAGTTCGAGAATTTTCCCCTGCGGTTTTGTCCATGCTGCCCCGGCGGATAGCTGCGCCGGTCAAATGCACATTTGTCCGAATAACAACGGTCTCCTTTTAAAAACAATTTTAAATTTTCGCGGCGGCATAGCCGGCAAACAGAACCTGTATATCGTGCCAAGTTTCCTCCTTATAAACCCTGTTGCTGCAAAACAGTCACATATGATAATTATTCAGACTCTTCTTCTTTTCGGCGGTCGACAACCGTTATGCGGAATCGGTGTAACATCCTTTATCATCACCACGTTAAACCCTGCGGCCTGAAGCGATCTTAAAGCCGATTCGCGTCCGGCGCCGGGGCCCTTGACATACACTTCCACATTTTTCATGCCATGTTCCATGGCTTTTTTAACGGCGTCATCGGCCGCAAGTTGAGCGGCAAAGGGGGTGCTCTTGCGGGAACCCTTGAAGCCCTGAACACCGGAACTCGACCAGGCAATCACGTTGCCTACCGGATCGGTAATCGTTATGATGGTATTGTTGAATGTGGATTGAATATGGACCACTCCGTTTGAAATATTTTTCTTTTCTTTTTTCTTGGTACGGGTTCTCGTCGCCATGTATAGTATCCTTTATTCTCTTTCCATATCGAGACAGCATGTTGTCATTACGATGCTCTCCGTCGCAAATGGATAGTCGGAAGTAACTTGCCGTCCGAAAACGGCAACCGGAAAAAACGGGCTGCTACTTTTTCGCAGCGCCCTTCTTCTTTATCGCGGATCGCCGGGGGCCTTTGCGTGTCCGTGCATTGGTTTTGGTCCGTTGTCCCCGCACCGGAAGTGCTTTGCGATGACGCAAGCCGCGATAGGCGCCCAGATCCATCAAGCGCTTGATGTTCATCGAAATATCCGTGCGAAGCTCACCTTCCACTTTGTTTTCACTGTCGATTATTTTACGGATGTTGTTGATCTCGGTTTCCGACAATTGATCCGTTTTGGTGCCGGGATCAATATTCAGCTTGGAAAGTATCTGCTTTGAAGTTGTCTTGCCGATACCGTAAATATATGTCAGCCCAACCTCTATCCGCTTACCTCTCGGCAAATCGACGCCCGCAATTCTGGCCAAGGCACATCCTCCTCTTTTTATCCCTGTCTCTGTTTATGCCGCTTGTTTACGCAAATGACCCTTACCACCCGTTTTCTCCGGACGATTTTGCACTTGCTGCACATTTTTTTTACTGAAGCCCTTACTTTCATCTGATTCTCTCCGCCTGGCGGATGATATTTTCATCAGTCAGTTATGAGTGTTCTTAAAATTAATATCAATTTCCGACTTATTTCGAACGATATGTGATCCTTCCACGGGTCAGATCATACGGCGAAAGTTCGACCGTTACCGTATCGCCGGGCAATATTTTTATAAAATGCATCCGCATTTTCCCGGATATATGCGCCAGAATCCTGTGTTTGTTTTCCAACTCGACCCGAAACATGGCGTTGGGCAATGTTTCAATGACCTTGCCCTCAACGGTAATGGGTTCTTCTTTCGGCATGTGGGACCCTTTCTCGCATTAAAAAACCGGCACACATTCTTTGTGCCGCCGGTGAAATTCTTCCGGCGCCGGCAATTCGCACGCTACGATCTGCCTTTTACCCGGGCGCCGCCCTTTTTCAAAAAACCCTCGTAATGGCGCGTCAACATGTGGGACTCGATCTGTGAGATCGTATCGATCGCCACTCCGACCACAATCAGCAACGCGGTCCCGCCGAAATAAAAAGGCACATTAAATTTTGATATCAAAACTGAAGGCAGCACGCATACGGCCGACACATAGATGGCTCCGCCGAGGGTGATGCGGGTCAAAACCCTGTCGATATAGTCGGCCGTTCGCTTTCCCGGCCGAATGCCGGGTATGTAACCACCGTGTTTTTTCATGTTTTCGGCGACATCGACCGGGTTAAAGGTAACCGCAGTATAAAAATAACAGAAAAAGAAAATAAATCCGACATACAACAGCTCGTAAACCAGGTTGCCGGGCGTGATTGCCGCAGCCACTCGCTGCATCCAGGGAATCGTGATAAAGCTTGCCAACGTTGCCGGAAACATAATAATGGACGAGGCAAAAATGGGCGGTATAACCCCCGATGTATTTATTTTCAAAGGGAGATGCGTACTCTGCCCCCCGTACATCCTTCGTCCCACAACCCGCTTGGCGTATTGTACCGGAATACGGCGCTGACCCTGCTCGACAAAAATAATAAAAGCGACGACCGCAACCATCAGCACAATCAGAATCAGAACGGGAAAAATTCCCATTTCACCGGTGGACAGAAGCCGAAAGGTATTTCCGATGGCGGTGGGCATGCGCGCGACAATTCCCGCAAAAATAATCAAAGAGATGCCGTTGCCGATTCCCCGTTCGGTAATCTGTTCGCCCAGCCACATGATAAAAGCAGTCCCGGCCGTCAGTGTAATGATCGTCATCAGACGAAAGCCCCAGCCCGGCATAAAGACGACCGGAGCGCCGCCGGGGGCCGTCATATTTTCAAGCCCCACACTGATGCCGAAGCCCTGGATGATGCTCAGGACGATCGTTCCATAACGGGTATACTGGGTTATCTTCTTGCGCCCCTGCTCGCCTTCTTTTGACAGCCGCTCCAGATGGGGGATGACCACCGTCAGCAGCTGCAGAATAATCGACGCGCTGATATACGGCATGATGCCCAATGCAAAGACCGACAGGCGCTCCAGCGCCCCGCCCGAAAACATATCAAAGAGGCCCAGCAGGGTTCCCTTGGCTCTGGCAAAAAAAGACGCCAAGGCAACGCTGTCGATTCCCGGGGTGGGCACATGCACCCCGATACGGTATACTGAAAGGAGTGCAAATGAATACAATATTCTCTTTTTCAGCTCAGGTATCTTAAAAATATTTTGAAACCCGCTGCCAATCATCCGATAACCTCTATTTTTCCGCCGGCGGCTTCTATCTTAGCACGGGCACCTTTAGTAATCCTGTTTACCCTTATCGAAAGCGCACAGGTTATCTCACCCTTTCCCAGAAGTTTGATACCGTCTCTTTTCCCGCTGACCAGGCCCGAACGGACCAGAGCCGGTTCATCCACCAAGCTGCCGTTTTCAAACCGTTTCAGATCCCGCAGGTTGACCTCGGCGAATTTCTTTTTAAAAATATTGGTAAACCCTCTTTTGGGCAGCCGGCGCTGAAGCGGCATCTGGCCGCCTTCGAAACCAGGCCGGACGCCGCCGCCGGACCTGGCATTTTGCCCTTTGGATCCTTTTCCGGCGGTTTTCCCGCTACCCGAGCCCACTCCACGCCCCAAACGTTTGCGCTTCTTGCGCGCCCCTTTGGGGGGAGACAATTCATTTAACTTCATTGGCCTTCTCCTCGGCTTTCACCAGATGCGATACGGCATTGACCATTCCCCGAATAGACGGCGTGTCATTCAGCCAGACGCTTTTATTCAGTTTTGTCAGTCCCATTCCCCGCACTACCTTACGTTGTTTTTCGGGTCGGCCGACCATGCTTCTTATCAGCGTAATTTTCAGTTTTGCGTTCATTGATCCAACCTTTCTTACCTAAAGTTCGGCAACCGCAATCCCGCGTCGGGCGGCCACATCTTCCCGGCTCTGTAACAGTTGCAGGCCTTTAAAGGTTGCCTTAACGACATTGTGCGGATTATGCGTCCCCATGCATTTCGTCAGAATATTCTGGACGCCGGCGGCCTCAAGCACCGCCCGAACCGCACCGCCTGCGATCACACCGGTTCCCGCAGAAGCCGGTTTCAGCAGCACCCGGCCGGCACTGAATTTTCCCGTAACCTCGTAAGGGATCGTCTCATTGACCAGTGGTACCTTAATCATGTTCTTCTTTGCTTTTTCAACGCCTTTCCGAATCGCTTCCGGAACTTCACCGGCTTTTCCGAGACCGTAACCGACGCTGCCGCGACCGTCGCCGACAACAACGATGGCGCTGAAACTGAACCGGCGCCCGCCTTTAACGACTTTTGCCACCCGGTTGATATGTACCACCTTGTCAATTAATTGATTTTCGTCTGTTGCCTGTTTGAACAAGGTCCTGCCTCCTTTGCTATGCTGAAAAGACTAAAAATCCAACCCCTCTTTGCGAGCGCCATCCGAAACCGCCTTCACCCGGCCGTGATATAAGAACCCGTTGCGGTCGAAGACAACCTGCTTGATTCCTTTTTCAATGGCGCGCTGACCGATTAGGGCGCCGATAAAAACCGCCTGTTCGATCTTGTTTTTGAAGCCGCCGCGATCCCTGACTGATTTTTCGGTGCTGGCTGCGGCCGCAACCGTCTGCCCGTTGACATCATCAATGACCTGGGCATAGATGTGCGACGCACTTCGAAATACACACAGTCTGGGCCGCTGCGGAGTTCCGGCCAAATGTCTGCGGATACTTTTTTTTCGCTTTAAACGCGCTGTTTTCTTCTGATTCGTCGATCCCATTCGATACCGTCCTCATGGTAGAAAAAACGGCTGTCACCGTCCGTCCGTTTTGTTCTTCTGATTATTTCGTCCCGGTCTTACCGGCCTTCTTCCGTATAATTTCTTCAGTATACTTGATCCCCTTGCCTTTATAAGGCTCCGGAGGTCTTAACTGGCGTATGGCGGCGGCCGTATGGCCCAGCAGTTCCTTGTCGATTCCGGAGAGCTTGATGAGCGTATTCTTTTCCATGCTGGCGGAAACGCCCTCCGGCAGATCGAAACTGATGGGATGTGAGTACCCCAGGCTGAAAACAATGCTGTTGCCCTTTATTTCAGCCCGGTACCCGATCCCGTTGATTTCCAAAGTTCTTTCAAATCCCTTGGTGACGCCTGTGATCATATTGGCCACCAGGCTCCGGGTAAGTCCCTGAAAGGCACGGCTGCTGCGACCTTCCTTGACCAGGGTTACATTTAAAATACCGCTTTCGATTTTCAGATCGACGGCCGGGTGAATCGACCGGGTCAGTGAACCTTTACCGCCTTTTACGGTCAGCAATCGGTCCTGATAAGCAATCTCGGTTTTAGCCGGGATTTGAATCGGTTTTTTACCTACTCGAGACATGGATGACTCCTCTAATGATTACCAAATTGTACAGAGGACTTCGCCCCCGATGTTTTCTTTTCTGGCCTGGCGGTCCGTCATCATTCCACGCGAGGTGGACAGGATTGCAATGCCCAATCCATTATAAACGGGCTTGACGTCCTTGCTTTTGACATAAGCCCGCCTGCTGGGCTTGCTGACACGCTTCAGGCTGTAGATCGAACTGGTCTGGCCCTGATCATATTTCAGGTAGATTTTTAAAATCCCCTGTTTTTCATCCTTAAGGAATTTATAATTCCGGATGTAGCCCTCGTTTTTCAATATCTTTGCCAGTTCAACTTTCAGCTTTGAACCCGGAATATCGACGCTGTTGAATTTGGCCTTGCCTGCATTTCTAATGCGGGTCAACATGTCCGCAATGGGATCACTCATCGCCATCGTTTTCTCCGTTTACTGTTTCAATTTAATGATTAATGATGGATTTAAATATCGTTTCAATCGAACATCACCAGCTCGATTTACAGACTCCGGGCAGCTTGCCCTTGGATGCCAGGTCCCGGAAGCAAATACGACAAATACCGAATTTTCTCAGAAAAGCCCTGGGGCGGCCGCACATCGGACACCGGTTATAGGATCGAACCTTGAATTTCGGCTTTCTGACTGCCTTTATCTGAAGCGACTTCTTTGCCAAACTATCCTCCTTGTGAACTCCCGGACTGAAAATGGACCTTGCGGTTGATATATTGCTTTTATTAACACTGCGAAGCAGGCATCGGTCCGTTAATTTCTAAACGGCATCCCCATCAGTTTAAGAAGCTCTCTGCCTTCCTCATCCGTTTTTGCGGTTGTTACAATCGATATATTCAGGCCTTTAATATTGTCAATTTTATCATAATCCACCTCAGGAAAAATAATGTGCTCCTTGATGCCCAGGGTATAATTGCCGCGGCCGTCCATCGCTTTGGGGGATACGCCCCGGAAGTCTCTAACGCGCGGCAAAGCGACGTTCACCAGTTTGTTATAAAAATCATTCATGCGCTTGTGCCTCAGGGTCACCATGCAGCCGATCGGCATCCCCTCCCTTAATTTAAAGGCGGCGATGGATTTTTTTGCACGGGTGATAACCGGCTGCTGCCCCGCAATCAGCTTCAGTTCTTCGACGGCGGCATCCATCAGCTTCATGTTGTGGATCGCTTCGCCCAAGCCTATGTTCAGTACTATTTTTTCAAACTTCGGAACCTGCATTCTGTTCTTATAATGAAAGGTTTCGATCAGTTTGGGAACGACTTCGTTATTGTATATATCTTCTATCTGTGACATCGACAGCCTCCGACACTCAATCCTGATGATATGACACTCAAGCGTCTATTAATTCGTTGCATTTTCGGCAAACCCGTTTCTTCTTGCCGTCTTCCAAATGCTGCAGCTTTATGCGAACGGGTTTCAGGCATTTGTTGCACACCAACATGGCGTTGGACCAATGGATCGGGGCCTCGCTTTCGACAATACCCCCTTGTTTGTTCTGGGCGCTCGGCCGGGTATGGCGCTTAATAATGTTGATGTTTTCAATCAGTATTCGTTCTTTCTTACGATTGACCTTCAGGACCTTGCCGATTTTACCCGTTTCCTTGCCGGAAACGATTTTAACCTTATCGTCTTTTTTTATCAGGCATTTGCTCTTCATTATCAGCCAATTCTCCGTTGAGATTCCGTTTTACATGCTTGTGCAAAATAGGCGGGCTTATGCATATAACCCGCGTCACAATACTTCCGGCGCCAGTGAAATTATTTTCATAAACCGTTTGCCTCTGAGTTCTCGCGCAACCGGTCCGAATATCCGTGTGCCGATGGGTTCCTTTTGGGCGTTGATCAATACGGCCGAATTATCATCAAACCGAATGAAAGAGCCGTCCGGTCTTTTAATCTCTTTTTTGGTCCGGACGACCACGGCTTTGAGAACATCGCCTTTCTTTACCTTGGCGTTCGGTATGGCTTCCTTGACACTGACGACAATCACATCACCGATCGTCGCATAACGTCTGCGGGTGCCGCCGAGGACCTTGATGCAATACAAAATCTTTGCGCCGGAATTGTCTGCTACCGTCAACCTCGTCTCTGCCTGTATCATTTCTGTTATCCTTTATCTTCGATCAAGCTGCTTTCTCAAGTACGCCGCTTACGCGCCATCTTTTTATGCGGCTCAGGGGTCTGGATTCGGTTATGATGACTTTATCACCGATGTTACAGGCATTGGTTTCGTCATGAGCGGCAAATCGCTCCCGTCTCCTTACAAATTTCCGATAGAGCGGGTGTTGCACCAGTCTTTCAACAAGGATCACCACAGTTTTGTCCATCTTGTTGCTGACGACCGTCCCGACCATTTGTCTTTTTTTTCCTTGTTTTTTCATGAGAGCGACTATTCTTTATCCGTTTGAGTGTTAGGGGTCATTGCCTTTAAGGTAGTTTCACGCAACCGGGTCTCTATCCTGGCAATATCGCGCTTGACCTGCTTCATTTTGGCTGGGCTTTCGAGCTGGCCGATACCATGTTGAAAACGCAGGTTAAACAACTCTTCCTTCATTTCAACACGTTTGCGCTCACTTTCCTCCCGTGTTAAATCTCTGATCTCACTCGCTTTCATCAGCGTGTGCTCCTTTCAACAAATCGGGTTCTAACCGAAAGCTTATGGGCCGCAAGCCGGAGTGCTTCCCGGGCCATTTCCCGTGAGATGCCTTCCATTTCGTAAAGGATCCTGCCGGGACGTACAACCGCGACCCACCCCTCGGGGGCGCCTTTGCCTTTGCCCATCCGGACCTCGGCGGGCTTTTTGGTAATCGGTTTATCCGGAAATATCCGAATCCACATTTTACCGCCCCTTTTAACATGGCGGGTCATGGCAATACGGGCGGCTTCAATCTGCTTGGCGCTGAGGGCGCCGCACTCGGTAGCCTGCAGGCCGAATTCGCCGAAATCCAGGTTGCAGCCTCTGCGGGCGACACCTCTCATTTTGCCCTTCTGTTGCTTGCGAAACTTTACTTTTTTGGGGCTGAGCATGTCCGATTTCTCCTATTATTCATTAGCAGCCAACTCAAGTTGATCCTTTTTTAAAATCTCACCTTTGAAGACGAACACCTTCACCCCGATGATGCCGTAAGTCGTTCGTGCCTCAATAAAACCGTAATCAATGTCGGCCCGCAAGGTATGCAGCGGTACGCGCCCCTCGCGGTACCACTCCCTTCGGGCCATTTCAGCCCCGCCCAATCGACCGGAACAGATGATTTTGACACCCAGTGCGCCAAACCGCATGGCCGAAGTCACCCCCCGTTTCATGGCGCGCCGGAAAGCGACCCGCCGCTCGATCTGCAAGGCAACATTTTCAGCCAGAAGTTGCGCATCGATTTCGGGCTTGCGAACTTCCTGAATGTCGATCAAGACTTCCTGCGACGACATTTTTTTCTCAAGTTCACTTTTCAGCTGAGCAATTTCGGCGCCTTTTTTGCCGATAACGATTCCGGGCCTGGCCGTGAAAACCCGAAGCCGGACACGCTTGGATGATCTTTCGATTTCAATTCGGGAGATGCCGGCATGATAGAGTTTCTTTTTGAGAAACTTTCTGATCTTGTAGTCTTCAAGAATGTAGTCCGCATAATTCTTGCCGGCATACCAGCGCGATTCCCATGTCTTGACGATCCCTAATCTCAATCCGATCGGATTAACTTTCTGACCCAAGCTCCAACCTCCTTTTTAAACCGATTTCTCAGCTAAAATGACTGTTATATGTGTGGTTCGTTTTAAAATCCGGGCGCCCCTGCCGCGCGCCCTGGCCCGGAAGCGTTTCAACGTCGGCCCCTGATCCGCAGTGATATTGCGAATAATCAACGCATCCACATCAATATCCGGGTTCTGATCGGCATTGGCGACCGCACTGCGAACCGTCTTTTCCAAAACTTTGGCCGCCTTTTGCGGCATGAACTTCAGCGCATTGAGGCCGGCTTCGACCGGTTTGCCTTTGACGGCTTCAATCAGCATCCGAACTTTTTGAGGAGAAACGCGTATATATTTCGAAACCGCTTTAACCTCCATCACTGTTATTCCTTTTTTTCCGTTAGTTGGGTTGTCATGAATTTATTTTTTCAGTTTTGATTTCTTGTCGCCGGCATGTCCATAGAATGTCCGGGTAGGCGAAAATTCTCCCAGTTTGTGTCCGACCATATTTTCCGACACGAAAACCGGAATGAATTTCTTGCCGTTATGAACCGCCAGGGTAATACCGACCATTTCAGGAATAATAGTCGAGCGTCTTGACCAAGTTTTTATAACCCGGCTGCTGCGGGACTGTTGTGTCGCCATGACCTTCTTTAACAGGCTCGGCTCAATATAAGGTCCTTTTTTTAACGATCGAGGCATAGCTTCTCCTGGTAACTTTATTTGCTGTCCGTTGAATCACCGCTGCGATTCAGTCCTATTTTTTGGTACGCTTTTTAACGATATAACGATCACTTCTTTTGTTTTTACGGGTTCGGTATCCCTTGCTCGGCATCCCCCACGGAGAACAGGGATGACGTCCGCCGGAGGATCTTCCTTCGCCGCCCCCCATGGGATGGTCGACCGGGTTCATGGCGACCCCGCGTACCCGCGGGCGTCTCCCCTGCCAGCGCGTCCGGCCTGCTTTCCCCAGGGAAATATTTTCGTGAACCACATTTCCAAGCTGTCCGATCGTGGCTTTACATTCCAGCAACACCATGCGCACTTCGCCCGATGGAAGTTTGATCAGGGCATAGCGATCCTCTTTGGCCATCAGCTGTGCGAATGTCCCGGCGCTCCGTACAATCTGCCCGCCTTTACCGATGCGCAATTCAATATTATGGATATGCGTTCCCAACGGGATGTTGCTGAGCGGAAGTGTGTTGCCGGGTTTAATATCGGCCTGGGGGCCGGAGAGAACACTATCGCCCACCGACAAATTCAACGGCGCCAGGATGTACCGTTTTTCACCATCGACATAATGGAGCAGCGCAATTCTGGCCGAACGGTTGGGGTCGTATTCAATGGCCGCCACCTTGGCCGGAATTCCGCTCTTATCCCGTTTAAAATCAATCAGGCGATAATGTCGCTTGCTGCCGCCGCCGCGATGCCGGCAGGTAATATGACCGTTCGCGTTGCGTCCGCCTGTTTTTTTTAATCTTTTCAGCAGACTTTTCTCAGGCACCGACTTGCTGACTTCTTCAAATGTTGAATAAATTTGAAAACGCCTGCCGGGAGACGTGGGCTTTACCTTTTTTACTGCCATTACATGTTCCTCACATTCAGATGTTTAACCGGCCGTAACGTCGACGGTCGGCCGACGTTCGCCGAAATGTCATACGCCTTCAAAGAAATCAATCCGCTCACCCGGTGACAACTTCACAACCGCTTTTTTCCAGTCTTTGCGTTTCCCGACAATGCGGCCGCGTTGCTTGATTTTCCCCTTGACCTGCATGGTTTTAACGCTTGAAACCCTGACATTGAATATCTTTTCAATCGCCCGTTTAATTTCAACCCGGTTGGCCCGGCGATCCACCTCAAAAGAAACCTGATTAGCGGCTTCTTTCTGAATGCTCGTTTTTTCGCTGATCAACGGACGTTTGATAATATCGTACTGAATCATGCGAGCAGCCTCCCTTCAATACCTTTGATCGACGATTCCAGAAGGACCAGATTCTCATATTTGAGGATGTCGTAAACGTTCAATCCTTCCGTTCTGAGAACTTTAACATCCGGCACGTTGCGGGATGAGAGCTCCAGGTTCTCATCCTTTTGGTCGATAACGATCAACGCATTTTGGACCTTCAGGTTGTTCAGAGCGTCCATGAAGTCTTTTGTGCGCACCTTCTCAAGGCTGAACCCATCCAGCACAACCAGTTGGTTGTCCTGCAGTTTACAGCTTAAAGCCATTTTAAGAGCCATTTTACGTACCTTGCGCGGTACCCGGTAGGCATATGAGCGGGGGTCCGGGCCGAAAACCGAACCGGAGCCGCGCAGGGGCGGAGCCGTAATATTACCCCGGCGGGCCCGCCCGGTACCCTTCTGACGAAAGAGTTTCCGTCCGCTGCCGCTGACATCGGAACGGTGTTTGACGGATGCGGTCCCCGCACGCCGGCAGGCCAGCTGCATGGTAACGACCTCATGCAGCACGCTCTGTTTCACAGCAACGTCGAACAGGCTGTCCGCAAGCTCGGTCTGTGAAACCTTTTCACCTTTAGTGTTTAATACATCAACAACTGGCATAATTGTCCTCTATGGATCTATCGGTATCAACAGCCCCGCAAGGCTGTGGTTTGGCCCAACTTTCGATCTACTTCTTAAGTTTTGCCTTATTGACGGAAACGATCCCCGATCTGAATCCGGGTACGGCGCCTTTTAATAAAAGCAGATGCTGCTCCGGCCGAATTTCAACAATCTCCAGGTTGCGAATTGTAATACGGTCATTGCCGTATTGTCCGGGCAATTTTTTCCCCTTGACAACCCGCGAAGGCCAGGCACTGGAACCGATTGAGCCGGGAACCCGATGGCTCATGCTGCCGTGGGTATCTTTACCGCCATGGAATCCATGCCGTTTAACAACGCCGCTGAACCCCCTGCCCTTGCTTTTTCCTACCACGTCAACCCGTTCCCCGACTTTGAATACATCCAGGGTAACGGATTGCCCTAATTGATAGTCTTCCGGTTTATCCACCGGAAATTCCCGCAGGACCTGACAACTCCCGGCACCGCTCTTTTTCAGATGCCCGGCGATCGGTTTATTGATGCGCACAGCCTTTTTTTCACCAAACCCCAGCTGCAGCGCATTATATCCGTCTGTTGCAACCGTCTTTATCTGGGTTATCACGCAGGGACCGACCTGTACAACGGTAACGGGCTGCGAGATGCCCTCCGAAGAAAAGAGGGTCATCATTCCTAATTTTTTTCCTAACAATCCTCTACTCATAGCGCTCTCAATTCCTGGGCTATAATTTTATCTCTACGTCAACGCCCGGTGAAAGATCCAGTTTCATCAACGCATCCACCGTCTGCTGGGTGGGATCGATAATATCCAATAATCGCTTATGGGTTCGAATTTCGAACTGTTCGCGAGATTTCTTGTCGATGTGGGGAGATCGTAAAACGCAAAATTTATTGATCCGCGTCGGCAGCGGAATCGGGCCGACCACTTTCGCGCCGGTTTTATTGGCCGTGTCTACGATATCCGTCGCCGACTGATCCAAAAGCTTGTGATCATAGGCTTTGAGTCTGATCCTGATTTTAGTGTTCGTTATCATTGCATCTATCTTTCATGGTTATTCGATTATTTCGCTCACCACGCCGGCGCCCACCGTACGGCCGCCTTCACGAATCGCAAACCGCAGTTCCTTCTCCATCGCGATCGGCGTGATCAACTCGGCCGAAATCGTGACA
>Ga0209164_1000805_pt1 | contig 54298 bp, 37 predicted proteins | sample MTBNYHSulfiMetaG_FD_187458 | JGI IMG/M metagenome (GOLD analysis project Ga0209164, IMG submission 187458) | Enrichment culture microbial communities from rom New York Harbor, USA that are MTBE-degrading - MTBE-NYH (New York Harbor Sulfidogenic)... | ecosystem: Environmental > Aquatic > Marine >... | reverse complement strand
GAGAAGGAGAACCTCGAACGATTGATCGCGCAACGGACCCGGCAGGCGCTCGACCAGCTCGAACGATCCAAGAATGCGGAGATCGAAGCGCAACAGATGAGAACGGCGAACAGGATTGCAGGGACGATCGCCCATGAGTTTAATAACCCGCTGGCGATCATTCAGGGGAGCCTTGATCTGCTGACACTGAGTGAATTGGGCCCGGAGCATGAAAAAGCGTTCGAACGGATCCGGACTCAGAGCGAACGAATGCGCGACCTGGTGAAGAAATTGCTGAAGATCCAGGAATTGCGTGAGATCGACTATGCCGCCGGGATGAAGATCCTCGACATACACTCAAGCGGGGGTGATCCCCATCGTCCTGCAAGCAGCAGGAAAAAGGCTTGACCTGCAGGCTGGGTTACAGCTCTTCTGCAGCGTTGCGGCAGCCTTTTCCAGTGTTGCGCCAGGTCTGTGGCGAAGCGGAGACCTGACGCACCATCGGTCAGCTCTGCAGACCTGACCGAACTCCGGAACCTGAATCAAGTCCAGGATGACGGCTTTGCCACCCTCGCTGGGCATCTGACACCCCCTGGCCGAGCCAGACCGGCTCTCAGAGTGCTCGGTATCCGGGAATCTTACAAAGTTCGGAAAAAAGAGGTGCGCATACTGATAATTTATTACTTTGTGCGCTCAGTTCACGCAGTTAGGCGCTAACGGTTTGCCGGTAGGATTTGCTGTGAAAGCGTACAGGAGACATCCATTGAGGAATCTCTCGGCAGGATGGCTGGGGCTCTTTCTCCTGCTGGTCACCCTTTGCCCACCATCGGCGCATGCGGTTCGTCCCGGGGAAGAAGGTCTGCCCTTCATGGAGATGTTCACCCTCGAAGAGACCGGCGGCGCGAGCCAGAACTTCGGCATCGTACAAAGCAGGGATGGCCTGATCTATGTCGCCAACCTGATGTCGATCCTGGAGTACGATGGCGGTGGTTGGCGTCGCATTCAGCACCCCAACCTCCTCCGTCCGATCTCCATCGACATCGACAGCAGCGGTAAGATCTACATCGGTTACCAGGGCGATTTCGGGTACCTGCGTCTCGGCTCGAACGGTCAGCAGCAGGTCGTGTCGCTTCGTTCCCAGGTACCCGGCTCTGTGAAAGACATCGGCTATATCTGGGGGACAAAGGCGACTTCGCAGGGTGTTTACTTCCGCTCCGCGGACCGTCTGTACCGTTGGCGTCCGACAGACTCCTCCGGCCGCTTTGGCAACATGCATGTCTGGGATTTCCCGGAAGGACATGACCTGCTCGGACTATCCGAAGTGGAAGAGCGTGTCTACCTCTGGGAGAATGGCGTCGGCCTGTTGGAGGTGGTGGGTGATTCGCTCGTTGTCGTTCCAGGTGGGGCGGACCTGGCGGAAATCCGTGTTCGGAGTGTGACCTCCTTCGGGCAGGATACACTGCTGCTCGCCTGCGAGAACCGTGGCCTGTACCTGCTTCACAACGGCAAAGCCCGCCCCTTCCTCTCCGAAGCGGACAGCTTCGCGAAGAAAAACTTCACCATCGGCGTCATTGAGGTGAAGCATGATCTTTACGCCATGGCAACCCGTTTCGGGGGTGTGCTGATCTTCGACCGGTCGGGCAGAATTCAGCGCACCATCGACAAGTCCCTCGGCCTGCTTGACAACAATGTGCAGGGGATGCCCTACATCGATCGCCAGGGCGCCCTCTGGCTTCCGCTTAATTACGGGATCGGCAGGATCGAGGCCCCCTCCGCGCTGGAATTCTACAATTACAGCCTCGGGATCGATGGCAACATCGACGCGATCGCAAGGTTCCGTGACCGGCTTTATGTCGGCACTTCACAGGGGTTGTTCGTCCTGACGCCCTCAACCGTGAAGGGACGGCCCGCCCATTTCGTACGTGTGCCGCAGGCGGAGGATCGCTGCTGGCAACTGCTTCCGATCAACGGCCGCCTGCTGGCGGTAACCGCCCGGGGAATCGAGGAGATCACCGGTCCTGACCGTCCCACCCGTCTGATCCATCCTGTGCGGATGGCCTACTGCCTTGCCGTGTCACCGGATTCGAGCAGGCTCTACCTCGGCACCTACAACAATGGTGTCCACAGCTTCCGGTTCCGTAACGGCAGCTATGTCTACGATGGTCCGATCTCCGGAACCACACAGCAGATCCTGCTGATGGAGGTGGATCATCGTGGCGATCTCTGGCTGATGGCGAATTACCGTCACGTGGAACGAGTCCGGTTCACCCAGCCTGACGCACAGGGACGGCGTGAGCATACGGTCACCATCTACGATACCCAGCGTGGCCTGCCCTACATCAGCCACTATTATCCGCTCGCCCTGAATGGTGAGCTCTATGTCGGGAGTCCCGCAGGGTTGTTCCGTCATGATCCCGTTACGGATAGTTTTGTGCCGGACACTCTGCTCTGGGTAGGCTTTGGCACCGGTGAACGGGGGATCTGGAACCCGGTCGCCGACTCAAAAGGCGGGGTCTGGTTTAACACTCAGTTCGCTAAAGGGGCGAAGTTGAGCAAGGAGAAAGGCGAGAAGTATGAACTGAGCTTCCCCCTGATCCGCGCCTCCAACTCCGATTTCCAGTGCTTTTACCCTGAACAGGACGGCAATGTCGTGTGGGCTGGCGCGAAGAACGGAAGCCTGGTGCGTTATTACCAGGCCTACGATTCGCCGGACACCACCCAGTTCAGCGCCCTGATCCGGCGTGTGATCGTGGGTGTGGATTCCATCCTGATGGATGGCGGCATTCCTTCGAACTGGACTATCCCCAGATTGCCCTACAAGCTGAATGCCGTCCGGTTCGAGTATACGATCCCCCGTTACGATGCCCCCGGCAACCGCCGTTACCGCTATCGCCTCATCGGCCTGCAGAATGAGTGGTCGGACTGGATCAATGACACCTTCCGCAACTTCAACTCACTGCGCGAAGGACGATACCGTTTTGAAGTGGTTGGCTTTGACATCTACTACCAGGAGAGTAATGTCGGCGCATTTGATTTTATCGTGCTGCCACCCTGGTACAGAACGTTCTGGGCTTACCTGACCTATGTCCTGGCGTTTGCGGCCTTTGTCTATGTGCTGCTGAAATGGCGAGTACGAAGGATTGAGGCGCAGAAAAAGCAGCTCGAAGGCCTTATCGCCCAGCGCACAGATGAGCTGTCGCGCGCCAATGCCAAGATTCAGCAATACAATGAAGAGCTGGAGACGATGCTCCAGGAAAGAACACGTCACCTCATCCGCAGCGAACGTCAGGCTGTCTTTGGCCAGATGGTGCAGGGGATCGTACACAACCTCCGAAACCCGTTGACGTCCAGTACCATGAGTACCCAACTGATGCGGATGGCGATCGAAAAATCGCGTGCACGGAACTTCCGGACCGACGCCGAAGAGCTGGGGTTGATGCGTGAAATCATGACCTCGGTGACAGCGATGGTCAACTGGATTGAGAAGGCGAATGAAACCCTTAGCAACATGATCAACTCCCTGCTCACCAAGAGTCGATCGGACAAAGAAAAGGACATGAAGACGATCGACCTGAACGAACTCATTCGTAATGAACTCGAGTTCCTGCAGGCAGACCGGATGTTCAGGGTCACCGTGGACAAACAGATCGAACTGGCTGAGGCCCATCTGCCGGTGACGGTCGTGCCGGGCGAGCTGGCCCAGGTGTTCCAGAACCTGGTGCGTAACGCCCTCGATGCGATGTTCAAGGTGGACAAACCCGTGCTCCGGATCCGTACCTGGAAGGGTGATGGCAACCAGGTGAAGCTGTCGATCACCGACAATGGTTCAGGCATTCCGGAGGACATCCAGGAACGGATATTTGACCCCTTCTTTTCGACCAAACCGCCGGAAGGGGCGAAGGATGTGGATGAGGACGAGCCGCGCGGAACAGGACTTGGGCTCTGGATGTGCCAGGAGGCGATGCACAGTTTTAAGGGTGGAATCGAGGTAAGCAGTATCCCGGGACGCGGGACGACCTTCATCCTCACCATCCCCATCGGGAAGGAGCCTGCAGGCGCCAGCTTGTATGAGGAATAGAATCGGCGGACTGTGGTAACAGCTTTTTTCAGGCAGGTCTCTGTTGAAGCGGAGACCTGCCTGAACGATGCAATAAGATTGGTACCTCACAAGTATGTGTGCGGCTGTCTCTCGCGAATCGGGTTGTCAAGATCGCCGAGAGGCTACGTTTACCGCAGATAGACCACCTTCCTCACGTCGCTTATCCCCGCACTGTCTGTCGCACGCACCAGGTAGAGCCCGCTGCCACCATCCGGGCGCCAGGTGAAGAGCTGGCGCCCAACGCCCGCCTCTCCCCTGTGCAGGGAGGCAACCCGTCTCCCAAGCAGATCAAACACCTCGACCTCCAACCACGTGGGAGCCTGCACGTCGAGAGAAAGACGCAATTCACTGTTGAACGGGTTGGGATGCGGCGTAAGCAGCCTCCAGCCCCCGGGGATACCCTTCGAAGGTTCCGGAGCCGCTGCGGAAAAATCGATCAGAAAGGCACGCGACTCGTTCGAGTAGGTCCCCTCGGTGTTGCTGTCAAGGGCGAGGACTCGCCAGAAATAGAGGCGTCCGTCGAGTAACTCCGCCGAATCGACCGCAAAAGAGGTGTCCCGTCCAACTTCATGCACCACGGGATTGCTGAAATCCGATTCCAGGTCAATCTCGAGACGATAATCCACCAGCTTGATCGTGGAGTCCGGGTTCAAGGAGGCCGACCAGCGAAGCAGAGAGCCATTCGGCCCGACAACCGCGCCATCCTCCGGTGCCAACAGGTCGAAGGGGCGCGGAGGCAGCGGCCAGGTCCCCTAACCCTGGAAACTGATGGTCGTGACCGGACGGAGTACGTCATTCGAGACGATGGTCAACTCATCCATGTAGATGGTTTCCAGCTGGGGCTCGAAAGCGATCGTGACCTCGGTGAACTGACGAACCGCGAGGGAGCCCACCGGTTCCTCCACGAGTTGGAACACTTCACTGTCGGAAAGGGTGATGCTTGAGAAAGTGAGAGTCTGGTTCCCGATGTTGTACAGCCGAATTGTGCGGGAACGGCTGGTCCCGATCGGGGTAAGCTCAAAATTGTGCGTCAATGTTGTTGGATAGAGCATTGCACCGGACTGACCGGACCCGTTCGCGGGCTGAACATTGCGAGTCAGGGTGTAGGTGTAATCGCCTGCTTCACTCTGGTCGCCGTCCGCGGCCAGGCTGGCGAGATGGAATGTGACAGGTCCGGTGCCGTAAGGCGGAGTCATATAGCGGAAATCCCACAACCCGAAGTTTTCACCGGCCAGGGTGCCGTGTGCTGTATGGCCCAGGTAATCCGGTGCGAGCGTGTTGGATTCCTGGAGTTGCACGGTCGTAACATCTTCCTCGAAGAGAAAGAAGAAGCCTGCTGCCTGGCCAGACGAGTCCAGAGCTGTGAGCTGGAAGCCCCAGGTGTCCGCATCGGTGGTCTGCTGACCGACGATGGTTTGAAGGTGGATCATTTCGGAGGGGGTGTAATTAGCGGGCAGCAGATTGATTGCGGTCCCTCCCGGTCCGCTGTTGACAGGGAAGGAAGAGTGGCAGGCGGTGCAGTTGAGCATTCCCGGCGGATTTCCGCTGTGGGCAGGCGGTGCGCCGTTTTCGTACCCGGCCGCGACCGATGCAAGGCCCATGAGCAGGTGCAGTGCGAGGAGATAGACCAGTTGCTTCATGACAAGCAGCTCCAGCGTGGGGGTGACACAGTGTCCCGCTCAACCTTGGGCGGAACGCCTTGGTTTGCAAACTACTCGCGGGAGATGACCTCCGGCAAGCACCTCCGAACAGGTTCCCGGGAAACGAGCCATTTGCCTTGATCCGGTCGATGGAAAGGCATGATATTACACGATTGTCATAACTTGACCAATCCACAGGGTGATCCATCCGATGACTACCATCCCGAACGGGCAGGGCGGACTGTCTGAAGTGAACCGAACCGCGCATCGCATCATCGCCGGTTTGGTCCTTTTTTTCAGCCTGATCCAGTTCTTCAGCACTATCGCACCCACGACCTCGTTCTGGGATTGTGGTGAATTCATCGCCTCCTCCTACTCGATGGGCGTACCCCATCCCCCGGGCGCTCCATTCTACCTGCTGCTCGGGCGTGTGTTCAGCCTGCTGATGCCCCTGCCGGATATCGGTCTTCGGGTCAACGCCCTTTCTGCAATCGTGAGCGCACTGACCGTACTGCTTACCTATCTGATCATCGTCCGCCTGATCCGCCGCTGGCGCGGGCCGGAGCACTCACTCTCGGACAAAGTGGTGCTTTACGGTTCCGGAGTGATCGGCGCGATCGCCTTCAGCGCCTCCCACAGTTTCTGGTTCAACGGGGTCGAGGCGGAGGTGTATGCCATCTCGATGTTCTTCACTGCTCTCGTGGTCTGGCTCGCCGTGCGCTGGATGGACGATCCCGATGGTCCCTATGCCACCCGCTATGTCCTGCTTATCTCCTACCTGGTGGGGCTCTCCACAGGTGTTCACCTGCTCAACGTGCTCGCACTGAGCCCGATTGTGATGATGATCTACTTCCAGAAATACAGCTTCACCTGGAAAGGATTTTTCATCGCACTGGGCATCTCTTTCCTCTCAATCCTGGTCGTCTACCCGGGCATTGTCTCCGGGGTACCGAAGGTGCTGGATGACGGTCCCTTCCCCCTCGCCCTGACCGTACTTGCCCTGATAGCGATTTCGATCTGGGCGGTGCGGAAACGCAGGACGATCATCGCCACAATGCTTGTCAGCATACTGCTCGTGCTTGTCGGATATTCCAGCTACACGGTGATCTACGTCCGTTCCAACCAGAAGCCGGTGATCAACGAAAACCAGCCGGACACCATCGAACGGCTGATCATGTACCTCAACCGCGAGCAGTACGGTGCGGTGGGGCCTGTGGAACTCCAGACTGTCTCCTCGCCTGCAATGATCTCGCGTCTCCAGCGCAGTGGTGCCAAACTGATGCAGGTGGGCAGCAACAAGGTGCTGCGTTTCCACATCCTCGAACGTAAGGCTCCCCTTTGGGACTACCAGATCAACCAGATGTATATCCGTTACCTCTCCTGGCAATTCTTCATTGGAGAGCATGGTCAGCTCTATCTCTTCCCCTTCCTGATCGGGCTATTCGGGATGGTGTGGCATTTCTGGAGAGACCCGAAGCGTGGCTTTTCTGTAGCCCTGCTCTTTTTCATGACAGGGCTGGCAATCGTCTTTTACCTGAACCAGGAGAATCCGCAACCGCGGGAGCGTGATTACGCCTATGTGGGCAGCTTCTTCGCGTTTGCCCTGTGGATCGGGATCGGTGTCGCGGCGGTTGTGGAGTTCATCGATGATCTTCTGCGTCAGAAGAAGGAAGGTCTGCGCAGGGGAATTGCCTACGCTGTTGTCGGGGTGCTGGCGATTGTCATCCCGGTGAACATGCTGGCCAGGAACTGGGAGTCACATGATCGCACGGGCAATTATGTCGCCTGGGATTACTCCCGGAACATGCTCGAGACATGCGAGCCCGACGCGATGATCTTCACAAACGGCGACAATGACACCTTCCCCCTCTGGTACCTCCAGGTGGTGGAGGGGATCCGCACGGATGTTCGCGTCGTCAATCTGTCGTTGTTGAACACCGACTGGTACATCAAGCAGCTTCGTGACGAAGAGCCAAAGCAGCCGATCGCATTCAGTGATCGTGATATTGACAACCGTTTGACAGGACGCAGCGATGAAGCGCTACTGCTGCGTTACTGGCCACAGGGGGACCGCACCTGGCGTGTGAAACGGCCGGACGGCGGGCAGATGGAGTGGCAGGTTCCCGCCACCATGTACATCCCGACCGGCATGCCCAATGAAAAATCGGGCGAGCCCAACTTCCTGCGTGTCCAGGATATCATGATTCTGCACCTGATCGAGCAAAACGCCTGGCGCAAACCGATTTACTTCGCGGTGACCGTTTCCCAGTCGAACCTGATCGGACTCGATCCCTACCTGAGCATGGAGGGCCTCGCATTCCGTTTACATCCGCAGGAGGTGCCGGACATCGACGAAGCGAAGATGCGTAACAACCTGTTCTACACTTACGCGGACCATTACCGCAATTTGAACAATCCGGATGTGTTCTTCTTCGATAACGTTGTCAAACTGTTGCAGAACTACCGGAGCGGATTCCTCCAACTGGTGTTCCACTATTACCGTGAGTCGGGTGCGCGTATGCCGGAAGCGCTGAGCGGCATTCCTCAGGAGCAATGGCTGGAACGTTTCGAGGAGCTGACTCCTCGTGAGAAGTCGCTCTATACGCTCCGCCGCATGGACGAGGTGATCCCGCCGGAGGTGATTCCGCTCAGCAACCGTGACATCGCCTTGCAAATCGGTCGCCTTTTCTACGATCTCGGCGACATGGAACGAGGCTCGCGCTATGTCAATCACTCGGTCGAACTGGCGGGGAATACCGCCGATGCCGGTCTCCAGGCTGCTTTCTATTTCAGCGAGTACGCCAAAGATGTCGACAAGGCTGTTGAGATGATTGACCGGATCGTGCGGGAATCCGCCTCGACCGAACTCCTCTTCAATGCGGCGGCCATTTACGATCGTGCGAAAATGCCTGAGAAGGTCGAGGAAATCCTCGGTCGTATCATGCAGCGGAAAGATCTCACTCTGCGTGACCGGATCGACCTCGGCTCCTTCTACTTCTCGCACCGTGACTTTGCCAGTGCGCGCAGCATTTATGAGGAGCTGGCGGCGGAAAATCCGGGCAACGGCGAGGTGTATGGGGGGTTGCTCAGTGTCTACCAGGCGCAGACCGATACCCCGAAAGTGCTGGAGTTGCTCACGAAATGGCTGGACACTCACTCCAATGACCATGAGGCGCGCCAGATGCTCAGTGAATGGTCGCAGATTCCAGCCACAGCCGGAATGAACGAATAAACTCGAAGGAAGCAGCCTGCGCATGCGTGTATCGGTGATCATCCCTCACCTGCGAGGACGTGATCCCTTCCTGGATCTGCTGGAGGATTTACGCCGGGAACGGGATACTCTTGCCGGCGAATTGGAGGTGATCCTTGTCGATAACGCGAGCCATGACGGCTCCAGCGAGGAGGTAAAACAACGCCACCCCTGGATCCGCGTGTTGCGTCTCGAAACCAACCAGGGATATGCGGGTGGCTGCAATCGGGGAATCGAGACCGCACAGGGGCGGTGGGTCTGGCTGTTGAACGACGATGTCCGGTTGCAGGAAGGTGTTGTCCAGGCCATGCTGGATGTGGCGGAGGCCGCCGAAGACATCGCAGCCGTACAGCCGAAGGTGCTCTCCCTGCAGAACCGCAGCCGCTTCGATTACGCGGGCGGCGCGGGAGGGATGATCGACCGTTTCGGCTATCCCTTCGCACTCGGGAGGATTGGCGGCGACCTGGAAGAGGATCTCGGGCAGTATGACCGGGTGCGGGACATTTTCTGGGCGTCGGGCACGGCCTGCCTCTTTCGTAAAAGTGCGCTCGACCAGATCGGGCTGCTGGACGAGAGCTTCTTCGCGCACATGGAGGAGATCGATCTCGCCTGGCGCGCCTGGAATAGCGGCTGGCGGATCCGTTCGGCTCCGGCTGGCAGTGTGTATCATCTCGGGGGCGGCACTTTGGCCTACCAGGCCTGGCGCAAAATGCTTCTGAACCATCGGAACAGCCTGATTACCCTGGCGAAGAACCGCGAACAGCGCTGCCTCACCTGGTTGCTGCCTGCGAGGTTTTTCCTTGACAACGCGGTTGGTTTCGCCGAGCTTGCCCTTGGCAGGCCCATGCGCCTGCTCGCGGTATGGCTCGGTTGGATTGAGTTTCTCTGGCGAACTCCCCGTTGGCTCCAGGAGCGCAGGAAAGCGCAATCGAGACGTGTCCGAAAAGACCGGGAATTGCGTGATCTTGTCTATGGAGGCTCCATTCTGCTCGCCTATCTGCGAGGTGTGCGTTCCGCCTCTGTGATAGTTGCGGAAGCCCGGGATGCAGCCTAACTTTGTGCGATTCACGAAAAACGATTCAATAGGCGCAGTAGCCAACAGAAGTAGAGGAGGTCACGCAGGATGAGACGACATGGACTGCTGACAGGATTCATCCTCGGCGCATTCGTGTTCACGGGAATTGCCCAAGCGCAAGATGTGACGGTTTTTTCGCGGAAACGGCCACACCTCGAACGCCGGTACGGCATCCAGATCACGGGCGGCCTGGGCAACTACGCGATGGATGATTTGAACATCTACCGCGCGAACAATGATCACGCAACGGTCGGCAACAGCACGGAAGCGGCGAACGGGGCCTCCTGGGGAGTTGCAGCGCTCTACCGCTCCCACAAGAACTTCCGTTGGACAATCGGCTACGCCCGGTTGGGGCAGGATCAGGCGTATGGTGCCTGGATCAGCTCAGATGATGGCTCGAGTCAGCTGAACGAGTACACTGTTTCGGGCAGCGAATTCTACCTGATGCCGAGCTACATGATCCGTTTCGGTGAGATCATCAACTTGAACCTCGGACTCGGTCCGACAATAGTCAGCGCAACCGTTGACCGTCGTTCAACCGCCCAGACCAGCATTTACAATTCCAAGGGGCGCGGACTCGGTTTTCGGGCCGCAGCCGGACTTGAAATCCTGCTGCTGAAGAGCCTCGGCATCCACCTCGGCGGTGGCTACAGGTTCGCAAACGTCGAGGAGCTTCGCTACTTCGACCGGAACAACGTCGAGCAGGTTTTCTACTGGTTCGACACTGGCAATCGTGTCGTGACGGCTGATTTCTCCGGTATCTTCTTCGAGGGTGGCATCCGGTATTACTTCAAGCCGGCCACCGGCTGGTTCAAGATGTAAGTCACGCGACTCTGCGTTTCAAGCCCCCGGCAGGGGGCTTTTTTGTCAGATTAAACTTTCTGGTGCGGTGAGCCACCGGTTTCACTTTCGTCAGAAGGGGGTTTTAGTCATGGTTCGCGTCCCGATATTCCTGATCTCATGCCTGAGTCTCCTGATCGTGAGCGGGTGCAGCGTGCTCAAGCGACAGGCATCTGAAGGAGACACACAGGTGGCTGTGGCCTTTGAGGGCTGGTCGGAGACGGAACTCCCCGCCCTTGTCCGGCGTGCGCTGGAACGTCCCCTGACCACCCCGCAGGATGAAAAACGATTCTACACGACATTTGTGGACGAAGATTCCCTTGGCCCGGTCAGCCGATGGCAACAGGTGCTGCTGCTTGGCTCTCTCGACAGCGATGATCGTATTTCCCAGCGGATCCAACGGATGCTGTCGGGTGATGTCCTCGAGGGGGTGCGCGAGGGACGATACTCGCTGTTTCGCCAGGGTGATGTCTGGGCACGCGGTCAGACAGTGATTGTCATTGTCGCACCGACCCGGTCCGAACTGATCGAGCAGGTGCGGACCCAGAGTGCGGAGATCTATGCTCTGTTCAGCGAGGCACGCGACGCTCGGATGGAACATGAGCTGTATTCTGTTTACGAGCAGAAAACCCTCGCTGATTCTCTGCGCAAAGCGCACGGCTGGCGGCTCAGGATTCCCCATGATTACACTCTGGTCGCCAGCAGCAGCGATCCGGGGTATGTGCGTCTGAGGAGATTCTACCCGGACCGATTTATCACCATCGCCTGGCGTGAAGGGACGATCGACCAGGTTGAGGTGGAGGAGTTCCTGGCCTGGAAAGATTCGCTGGGGACAAGGTTTGCAGATCCCCAGCGTGTCAACCGTTCGGTGCTCGACTCAAAAACCATTTCCTTCCGGGGAAGAGAGGCGCTGCAGGTTCACGGTCTCTGGGAAACCCGGGGTGCGGCGGGGGGTGGCGGACCATTCGTCAGTTACCTTTTGCATCATCTGGGTACCCTCTACCTGCTGGATGGGCAGGTATACGCACCGGACCGCGCAAAAGAGATGTTCGTCCGTCAGCTTGAAGTGATTTTACGGACCTTTGAACCGTAATAAATTGGGCTCCTCCTAAGAATTTGTGCAAGAATCCAGCTGTCAAATTCGCCGAGAGGCAAGCGTAGCGCGGTCTCCAGGCGATCTTGCCAGCTTCATCGGCCGAGCTATGCTGCACAAATTTTTGTGAAGACCCACAAATTGAAGTGACTGGTCGGAACTGTCACAAACGGAATAAGGAGTAGCATGGCGAAAGTAGCGATATTGATGGGCAGCGATAACGACCGTTCGATCGTGGAGCGTGCTTTACCGATATTGGACTGGTTTGGCATCGGTCACGAAGTTAAAGTGTTGAGTGCGCATCGCAATTCGGCGGACGTTGCCGAGTATGTCTCCGCGCTCAAGGATCGTGGATTCTCGGCTGTAATCGCTGCGGCGGGAATGGCGAACCATTTGGCTGGAACTGTCGCCGCGAGGACCAATCTGCCGGTCATCGGAGTGCCCCTCCCCGGCGGCTTGATGGATGGCCTCGACTCCCTGCTTTCTACCGTCCAGATGCCAGCAGGTGTTCCGGTCGCGACCCTTGCAGTCGGCAAGGCTGGGGCATCGAACGCCGGCGTGCTGGCGGCGCGGATCATCGGTTTGTTTGACGACGGGGTGGCAAAGCGCCTCGAACAATTCGCGGCGAACGGCTACAAACTGCCGAATGCCTGATGGTTCGCATCCTCGTCACAGGTTGCCACGGCCTGCTTGGCCAGAAGCTGGTCGAGACTTTTTCGCCGGACGACTGTGACCTGTACGGGATCGACGTGCATCCGGACAACTGGTTCGAGGGACGGGTTCACTACCACTACCTCCCCCTTGACATCTCACGCCGGGCTGATGTCCTTTCCTGCATCCGCGACGTTCAGCCGCGTGTCATCATCAACACGGCCGCGGTGACAAGCAGCGAAGTGTGTGAAGTCCAGCGTGAACGATGCTGGGAAGTGAATGTGCGGGGTGTTGAGAACCTGGTCGATGCCGCACGGCGTGCAGGGGCGCGTTTCATTCAGCTATCCAGCGCGGAAGTATTTGACGGGGAGGCAGGGCCTTACAGCGAGCTGGACCGGGTGAATCCGCTTTCCTACTACGGGAAGAGCAAACTTGCAGCGGAGAACGCCGTGCTCGGCGGCGGGGTAAACGGCGCGGTCACAAGGAGCGCCATGTTGTTCGGGCATGGACGCCGCCTGAAGACGGGGTTCATCCCCTGGCTTGTCGGTCGGTTACGGATCGGAAAGGAAGTGAAGATCGTCACCGACCGAATCACCAATGTCACCCTTGTGGATGATCTCGCGAAGGCGGTCCGACGGCTTGTTACCCTGAACCGCGCCGGCATTTACCATGTGGCCAGCCGCGATGTGGTCAGCCTGTACGAGTTCGCGGTCCGTGTCGCGGATCTTTACAGCCTCAATCACTCGGCGATCATCCCAACCCTGTCGCGTCTGCTGGAGAAACGGGCTCCCCGTCCTCTTCAGGGCGGGCTGATTGTCGACAAAGCACAGAGAGATCTGAACCTTACATTCAGCACGGTTGACGAGGCTCTGCGGATCTATCGTCAGCAGGAAGCGAGTTTCAACTAACCGATGGGTGCCATGAAAGCGATCCAGAACGTCCTCGCGATCATCCCGACCTACAACGAACGGGAGAACATCCAGTACGTCATCGACCGGGTGCTTGCGACCGACCCTCGGGTGGCAATCCTTGTGGTCGACGACGCTTCTCCCGATGGCACCGGGGATATGGTTGAGGATATTGCGAAAGAAAACGCGCGTGTCAACCTGCTGAGCCGTCCCGGGAAGATGGGGCTGGGAACCGCTTATGTGGCTGGGTTCAAGTATGCACTCGAACGGGGTTACGATGCCGTGATCGAGATCGATGCCGACCTGAGCCACAACCCCGATGACATCCCCCGATTGATCAAATACGCGGGTGACGCCCATTTTGTTATAGGCAGCCGGTATGTTTCCGGGGTTAACGTGGTCAACTGGCCGTTGCAGCGCCTTCTTCTCTCCTACGCAGCCTCCGTCTATTCCCGTGCGGTAACCGGAATGCCTTTCCGGGACTTGACGGCCGGATTCGCCCTGATCAGGCGGGAAGTTCTCGAAGCCATCAATCTGGACCGTATTCACTCCAATGGCTACAGCTTCCAGATCGAAGTAAAGTTCAAAGCCTGGAAACGCGGGTTCCGCCTTGTTGAATGCCCGATCATTTTCACCGAGCGCAGCCAGGGTCGCTCGAAGATGAGCAAGCGAATTGTCTACGAGGCGATCTTCATGGTTTGGAAACTGAGATTCGCTTCGCTGTTCGGACATGGGAAATGATCGACCTTTCGGTTGTCATTGTCAGCCATAATGTCTGCGATCTGCTCTGCACCTGCCTGCGTTCGCTACAGCGTGCGAAGCAGAACCTGGCACTCGAGCTTTTTGTGGTTGACAATGCTTCCGAGGATGATACCCTCGAGGTGGTGGCGCGTGATTTCCCAGAAGTCCATCTGATCGACTCCGGCGCCAACCTCGGTTTCGCACGTGCCAACAACCTCGCACTGAAACGAGCGGGCGGACGGCACCTGATGATCCTCAACCCCGACACGGTCGTTGGGGAGCGAAGTCTGGTGCATCTTGTCGAGTACCTCGACAGTCATCCGGAAGTCGGCGCAGTCGGTCCCAAGGTGCTCGATCCCGATGGCTCCTTTCAGACAACCTCGAAACGGGGGTTGCCCACCCCCTGGGCTTCCTTCTGCAAATTGTCCGGGCTGAGTGCCATTTTCCCCCGTTCGGCTGTCTTCAACCGCTATGAGATGGGCCACCTCGATCCGAACCAGAGTCACGAAGTCGAGGTTCTGTACGGCGCGGCCATGATGGTGCGACACGAGGCTTATAAGCAGGTTGGCGGCCTCGATGAATCCTATTTCATGTTCGGCGAGGATGTCGCCTGGAGTGATGCGATAAGGAAAGCGGGCTGGAGGCTGGTCTACCTTCCCGGAGAGCCGATCCTGCATGTGAAGGGCGAATCGACACGACGCAGCACGACCGACCGTGACCGTCATTTCCATGGAGCCATGCGGATTTTCGCCCGCCGTCATTTTCGCCTGAACTTTTTCTCCCGTCTGATGATCGATAGCGGAATCGTCCTCGCCCTGTTGATTTCGAAAATCCGCCGAAATCGCAGCCGGTGGGCTCCAGTGCTGCTTGACCTCGCCCTGGTCTACTTCGCCTTCTGGACGGTTTTCCCGCTTTCCCAAACCCAGCCGCCTCTTCCCAACTCCCTGGCAGCACTGCTGTTTGCCCTTATCGCAGCGGTCATCTTTGTTCAGGGCGGGCTCTATCGTCAACGCCCCAGGCCCTTCCTCGGCTTCCTGTTGTTGACACCGATCACCTTTGCGTTATTCACCGCCGCCGCCTATTTTTTCCGCTCGAGGCTGATCCAGGGAGAGGTGATGGCCCTCGCAGGAGGATTCGCCCTGGTCTATCTGCTTATCGCGCGTGTGGTTCGGGAGTTGATGCGTCATCGCGCAGGGTTGCCCAAAGCACTTGTCCTCGGCACGGACTCAAATGCAAGGGAGTGGGTGGAACGAGCGAAGAGCGGAGAGTCCGGTCGGATGATGCTGATCGGCTTCACATGCTGGCAGGCAAGCGAAGTAGGCGAGGTTGTCGATGATCTACCCGTGCTCGGTCCGGCGGAAGAGACTGCCGCGTATCTGCGGAGGTGGCGGGTGAGGATCCTGGTCGTGTCGCTTCTTGATGGACCGACACATCGCGTAATTCAGCTCCTGGAGAGCAAACCGATGCCCTCGGCACGAGTGATCCTGCTCGGGTAACAGGTCGGGTGATAGACCCAAGCGAACGTCACTTAACGGTTGAACATTTTGAATTGCCTCAAAATGCCTCATGCGCGTTAAGTAACTGCCGCTGACAGGTACGGAGATATGATGAAAGAGTTCGTCCTCCATTTTGAGAAGCCGATTGTCGAGCTGGAAAACAAAATCGTTGAGATGCGTGAGCTTGCTTCCAGCAGCGAGGTGGACATCAGCGACGAGATTCAGCAGCTCGAGCAGAAGGCGATCAAGTTGCGCGAGGAGATTTTCAGCAATCTCGATCGCTGGCAGCGGGTTCAGCTCGCACGTCACCCGAAACGGCCCTATACTCTGGACTATATCGGCCTGATGACCGACTGGTTCCAGGAACTGCATGGCGACCGGGGGTTTCGTGACGACCCCTCGATTGTCGCGGGGTTGGGACGGATCGACGGCCGAGAGATGGTCATCATCGGGCATCAGAAGGGACGGACGACTCGGGAAAACCTGCATCGCAATTTCGGCATGCCCCACCCGGAAGGGTACCGTAAAGCGCTTCGTGTGATGAAGCTGGCGGAGAAGTTTAACCGTCCGATCCTCACACTCATCGACACCAACGGCGCCTATCCCGGCCTCGGCGCGGAGGAACGAGGTCAGGCGGAAGCGATCGCCCGCAATCTTTTCGAGATGAGCCGGTTGAGTGTGCCGGTCGTGAGTGTGGTCCTCGGCGAGGGCGGGTCGGGGGGAGCGTTGGCTCTCGGCATCGCGGACCGTCTCCTGATGATGGAATATGCCTGGTATTCGGTGATCACACCTGAAGGCTGCGCGTCGATTCTCTACCGTGACGCCACCCTCGCCTACAAGGCCGCCGAAGCGATGCGTCTGACCGCCAACGACTTGCACGAGTTGGGCGTGGTCGATGAGATCATCCCCGAGCCCTTCGGTGGTGCGCACCGCGATTGGGAGACCAGCGCACGGAACGTTCGTGAAGCGGTGGGACGTACGTTTGCGGAGCTGGAAAAGCTGGACTCCGACACCCTGATCGATCAGCGCATCGACAAGTACGGTCGGATCGGGGTATTTGAAGAGGCTTGAAGCCACAAGCAGCCCGCGACGTCATTATTGCAATTGACCGGTTTGGGGCTTCTTATGGCCAGGTCAGGTGAGCCGGCCGAGCTGTAGGATGAAAGGGGTGGTAAATCCTGGACAGTAATACATCCCTTTTAGCGAAGAGATGGTATCTGCTGTGCTCGTCCTGAACTGAAACGCATCCCATGCGGACAGCTCGGAATGTCTTACACTCTTAAATGACTGCAGTATTTCGTAACGCTGTCGCCGAAATCTGTCACTCACGCCCGCATCGCAGAGAGCACCTACCCCTTGTGAAACCTTGACATATCTGCGAGTTGTGAAGTAGTTTTGCCCTGCCCAAGAGGTGGGGGCGTGTGACACTCGGGGCTGTAGCTCAGTTGGGAGAGCGATGCGTTCGCAACGCATAGGTCAGCGGTTCGATCCCGCTCAGCTCCACCACCCTCCGGCGCGGAGGGTTTTTCTTTGGAAGAGTAGAAATGTGGACTGTCGCTGTGCGCCCTGCACAGCCGGGTCCCGTGCAAGGAAGTCCCGCCGTACCCCGTCAGGTCCGAAAGGAAGCAGCGGCCCGTGGGAATGTCCTGTGCCGCGGGGTTGCCTGGCTGTGCAGGGCGCACAGCTTTTGCATTCCGTGGCCCCCTGCAGTTCACAGGGTTTCCAGGTCGCCTGAACCTCCCCCACCCAGCATCACGAGCCGCCTCATTCCGGTTTCGGGAGCGAGCCCCTCGGCTTATATTCCATCTCTGACACGTTCCCACCGTCCCATGCAGTCACACTGCAGCTAAGTTCGTTTATCCGGTGGGTATCAGCGTACTTACATCCCCTGCAGGAGTGTCGGCAAACCGAGCAATCAGCGTAACAAGGGGTCCGAGGTGTCCTATCTGGTGATGGCGCGGCGATGGCGGCCGCAGACCTTTGGCGAAGTAGTCGGACAGGAGCATGTGACTCGCACGTTGCAGCGTGCAATGGCGCGTGGCCGAGTCGCACACGCTTACATCCTCACCGGCCCTCGTGGCGTAGGCAAAACGACCGTGGCTCGCCTTCTGGCCAAAGCGGTCAATTGCAAGAACCCCGTGGTCGACTCCGAAGGGATGCAGGAACCCTGCAACGAGTGCGATGCCTGCCTCGACATCACCTCGGGCAACTCGATGGACTTCATCGAGATCGACGGTGCCTCGAACAACAGCGTGAACAACGTTCGCGATCTGCGCGAGAAAATCAAGTACGCCCCCGCCTCCCTGAAGACGAAGATTTACTTGATCGACGAAGTCCATATGTTGTCCCAGTCGGCCTTCAATGCCCTGCTGAAAACGCTCGAAGAGCCGCCGGATCATGCGATGTTCATCTTCGCCACTACCGAAGCGCACAAAGTTCCGGTGACCGTACTCAGCCGTTGCCAGCGATTTGATTTCAAACGGATTTCCACCCGTGAGATACGCACCCAGCTCCAGAAAATTGTCGACGGCGACAAGCTGCAGGTGGATGACGGCGCGCTTGTAGGCATTTCGGTCAAAGCGGAGGGCGGGTTGCGGGACGCCCTCTCCATGCTCGACCAGCTTGTCGCTTACCAGGGCGACGACCCGATCACCGAAGAGGTGGTGCGTCAGGCGCTCGGCCTGATCGGCAGCGAGGTCTATTTCCGCACGACCGACATGGCCGCGAGCGGAGATGTTTCGGCCGCGTTACGTCTCGCCGAGAACCTGAGCGAGGGTGGCCATGATCCGCGCGAATTCCTCCGTGGGTTGCAAAGCCACACCTTGCGGCTTCTTTTCCTCCGTGCGGGCGGCGGTGTGGAGGAGCTGGAGGTCAGCGAGGAGGATCGCACCGGTTACGCGGCGCGTATCGACACCCTCACGGATGAGGAGCTGCTCCGGATCGGCGAGTGGGCTGCAGAGGCGGAAGACGTGCTGCGCGATGCCCTCGATCCACAGGTACGGCTTGAGCTGCTGCTTGTGCGGATCGCACGGATGGACAGAAGCGTCGACCTCGGCGCCCTGCTCGAGAAGATGGGTGTCGAGCCGAGCGGGTTCCATCAAAAGCGAGTCCGCCCGACCACATCGCCAGCGACACCCGCAAGCCCGCCCCCTGCCATGTCGACTCCGATCCCCCCTGCAGCATCAACCGGCTCACAAGCCCCTCTGGCGAAGGAGGTTTTTGCAGCGGAGGCGCCGCAGCCGACCGAACCTCCTGAAGACTCTCCCACTTTTCCCGAGGTTGACCAGGAGGAGCAGGTGTCCGAGTCGCCTGTCGAGCCCGTCAGCGAACCGGTCGGACTATCTGCGGACGATCCGTTGGATCGACCGGCAGATGCGGCTGAAGATGAACCGCAGGTTGAGACATGGATTCGGGAAGCATCTTCTGAATCGGAGGAAGAGCCTGAAGCAGCTCCCTCCCCAACGGCTCAACCCGAAGAAGGTGGGGACGAACCCCCCGATGAAGGTGGGGAGGATGACGATGACGGCGGCGAACCGATCGATCCGCTCCCCTCTTCCGATTTGCCCGGTGGAGGTGCTCCGTTGCCGAAACCGTCCCCCGAGCCGGATGAGGAGGAAGAGAGTACGGAAGTCGACACCCAGGATGACCGTCAACTCAGCCTGGTCGATGTCAGATCCCAGTGGTTGGAGCTGTGCGACGCGGTCAACAGCCTCCGTTTCACCCTCGGCGGCTCCCTTGAGAAGGGTGCGCCGACCTCTCTCGAGAATGGCAGCCTTGAAGTGACCTTCGACATGGGGAACAAGTTCGATTACGACCATGTCATGCGTCAGCGCGACCTGGTCTCCCAGGCCTTCCGTGCCCATTTCGGCCAGTCGAAGAAGATTGTGGTGATGCGTGGGAATATCCCGGAATCGTCACGTCCTGAGAGACGCAAGACCCAGATCGATGTACGGCGAGAGGAACTTGCGAAAGCGCTGGAAACAAGGCCCGCCTGGAATGAACTTGTAAAACGATTTGAGTTGAGACTGCTGGATGAGTGAAGTAGTGAAGGATACACTACCCGGTTGGTTGGTGAAAAAGGAGTTGTGATGAAGGGTTTGGGTGACATGGGCGGCTTGCTGAAGCAGGCCCAGAAGATTCAGCAGGACATGATGCGTGCCCAGGAAGAGCTGGTCAATATCGAGGTGGAAGCGAGTGTCGGTGGCGGCATGGTGTCGGTCAAGGCCAACGCCCGCCAGGAGATCCTTGCGGTATCTATCAATCCCGACGCTGTCGACAAAGACGATGTCGAGATGTTGGAGGACCTGGTGCTCTCTGCCGTGAATGAAGCACTCCGCCAGGCCGCAGAAGCAGCATCCGATCACATGGGGAGCATCACCAGTCCATTAAAAGGGATGATTCCGCCGGGAATGAACCTGCCGGGGTTGTAAGTGTTGGGTGATCGCTGTGCGAAGTAACCCGGGACTTCCCTCCCGGGTTTCACCGTATCGACCAGGCAATCGAAGGAGTGTCACCGTATCGACGAAAAGTCGATTCGAATTGGTGACAACAACCGCATTCAGGAGCCCCCATGTCCACCGCGCTGCCACCGGCAGTTGTCGCTTTGCAGGATGAGCTGAGTAAAATGCCCGGTGTGGGGCGCAAAGGTGCTCTGCGCATGGCGATGTATCTGCTCAAGAGTGACCGTGAGGGGGTGGAACGTCTTGCTCGGGCGGTCCTGGATGTCAAGGACAAGGTGAAGATCTGCTCTAATTGCGGCTTCATCTCGGACCGTGACCCCTGCCCTATCTGCACCGATGCGAAACGTCAGGATGGTGTCGTCTGTGTGGTCGAGCAACCAGGCGATGTGATCGCGCTGGAGAAGGGCGGCATCTTTCATGGGCGATACCATGTCCTCGGCGGGGCGCTGTCACCGTTGGACAATGTCGGACCGGATGAACTGCGGATTCGGGAGCTGATCGACCGACTCCAGCCGGAAGCGATCCGCGAGGTCATCGTCGCCACAAATCCGACACCGGAGGGTGAGCAAACCGGCTATTACCTGGCGCGTCTCCTGAAGCCTCGTGGCGTGCAGGTGAGTCGGATCGCGCGGGGCATTCCGGTGGGTTCTGACCTGGAGAACGCCGATGATCTCACCCTGACACGTGCTCTTGAGGGGCGCGCAAGGATCGATGGGTAAGGTTTACAATGGCGAGCGTTCAGAGAGTATGGAATAAGCTCCTCAAAAGTATTTGTGTGGCTGACTCTGGCTGATCAGGTTGTCAAGATCGCCTGGAGGCCGCAGATCTCCAGGAGTGTCTTGACAACTAAACAGAAAACAGCTTGTGGTAAGCCCTTGTTTTATTGAAAACAAATGTTCCGAGACAATTCCAGTGTTGAGGCAGGTCTTTAGCGAAGCGGAGACTTGCCGCTACTCCCTCTATGCACCCATCCGGCACATTTGTTTTCAACAAAACGAGGGTCGATTCAAGATGATTGTCTCGTGGCGTTCAAGTCGAGCCAGGAAACGTCACTTCGTTCCGCCTCCTGGCGAACTTGACCGCTGATTTCACGCACCAATTCTTGTACGAACCCACAATTCTTGATACAGCTTGTCAGGCCATGCTTTAGAGCTGTGATCCCATGCTGTCTGGCAGTTCACTCTTCGTCCCCTTGGAGTTCATTTGGCATTTTTGGGAAATTATGGGATTCGAGGATTTAACGTAAACAATGATAACGAGAGGAATAATTATTATAAGACTTGACCTCGTTTTGAGAACTCGCTACATTACGCCTCCCTTCCCGTATCGAGGTCGGGTTGTTTCGCTTCCCGATATGGCTGTCACTGGCCCGACGGTGGGATTGTGAGAGGAGGTCGCTGATGAGATTGCAGATTCTGCCGTTTTCGTTCACATCCGGATTATTTTCCGGGGTGCCCCTGGCTCTTGTGACATTCGCATTGATGATTATGGGTACGCCCGGTCGCACGATCAGCCGTCTGGGTGATTTCCTGCCCGGGTATGAATTCAGCTACCTCGGCGGACTTGTCGGATTCGGCTGGCTGTTTTTGGGCGGGATGGCTTTCGGCGGCCTTGTCAGCCTGCTTTACAATCTTTTCCTTGGCGGTGACGCGGTGCCCCTGCCGGACCGTCCCCGCAAACGTGCCCCCCGCGCCCCCCGTAAACCGAAACATGAAGCCCTGCCGATTGTACCACGTCCCGATGATCCACCAGCGCCTGCACCGGCCGAGAAGCCAGCAAAGAAAAGGCCGGAGCGGATTCGAACTCCGAAGCAGGCACCCGCCCCGAAACGGAAGAAGACCCCATATCCTGGCAAAATTGGCGCGTACCGTGATGACGCTCGATACTTTTACAACGCCAGCGCATAGCCTGCGAAGGCATTCTGCGCAAACCTGACGTCGGCCGGAGTGTGAAAGAACCCGTTTGTCGTCAATCAATCTGAATGCGCGAACAGGCTTGCTCCGGGTTCGCCCACATTGTACGTTCCCACCAGAGACACCCCGCCTTAGACGGTTGAGACCGCCTGGTTGTGCACTGGAGAAGCAGAGGTTGTGGAACCCCTCAGGGAGGTGAAGATGAAGCTCCGTCCCCTCGCGCTTGGCCTGACCTTCGGGATACTTTTCGGGCTGGCTATTCTGGCGGTGACATGGTGGCTGGTTTACATCGGTTCGCCAGGCAGTACGATCCGTGTGCTTTCCTACATCTTCCTCGGCTACAAGGTGAGCTGGGTGGGTGGTTTGATTGGGTTTGTCTGGGGATTTATCGACGGATTTGTCGGGGGCTACCTCTTCGCACTGGTGTATAACCTGTTTGTGCGGCCGGAACTACCTCCTCCAACTTTCCACAACAGCGATGAGATTGGCTCTTCCTGAGAATTTGTGCGTGAATTCTGCAGTCAAGTTCGCCGAGAGGCTGGTGGATCGATTCATCTGATTGGATGCCTTCTGCGTGGGATGGGCGAGGCTGATTCAAGGCGCTTTTGCGCCAGCGCAGTGGTGCTGCGGTAAGCGAAAGCAACACAGAAGGAGCCCGTCCATCACACGCCCTGCGGGAGCGCCTGCCCTCATCCCTGCCTGCGTTGCGCTCCCTTGACAGGGCGCCACCCTGCCTGCGGTCACGCGCCTTGGCAGGAACGAGGACGGGCAGCTCAGAATGCACTCAATCGGATTAAACGATCCACTGAAAGCGCGGTCTCTCGGCGCGACATCAGGGGACTGAATGCAGAGACCGGCTTGCAAAAGAAAGCGGGGCCCACTCTGGAGCTGAGTCGCGCTCAGGATAGCGGGTGAGTCGCGCAGGGATGAGCAATCCAGACAGTTTCCGCTCCACCATGTCTCAATCCTGTCGTGATCGAGATCCTCCCTTTCCACTTCTTCTGCACTTAAAAGTACAACTCAGTCCCGAAATGGCTCCCGGAGCCGTCTCCCACCGTCCTGTCAACCTTGCAAACCCTGCATTTTAGACACGCCTAACATATTGGTCTTACTTGCAATTAGGGTCAGTATATGCGATATTCTTCACATCGACAAAGGTGAGCGATCACCACCAAAGGCAAAACCTGAGAGCGGACCGGGGGGGAGGTTCTAACGGTCCGCTCCATAGTGTGAGAGGAGAGGCAGGATGGCCGGCAAGCACGTGACCATCGACGGCAACGAAGCGGCGGCATATGTCGCTTATCGCACCAACGAAATTGCAGCGATCTACCCGATCACGCCCTCTTCCAACATGGGAGAGTGGGCGGATGAGTGGATGGCGAAGGGTGTCAAGAACATCTGGGGCACGCTGACCCGTGTGCAGGAGATGCAGAGCGAGGGTGGAGCATCGGCGGCCGTGCATGGCGCACTGCAGACCGGCAGCCTGACCACCACCTTCACTGCGTCGCAAGGGCTGCTGCTGATGATCCCGACCATGTACAAGGTGGCGGGTGAACTGACCAGTACGGTATTCCATGTCACGGCACGCACCATTGCGACCCACGCGCTCTCCATTTTCGGAGATCACAGCGACATCAACGCGGTCCGTCAGACCGGCTGGGCCTTGCTCTCCAGCCACAATGTCCAGGAAGTGATGGACATGGCGCTGATCTCCCAGGCGGCCACCCTGAAGGCACGGGTGCCCTTTGTCCACTTCTTCGATGGTTTCCGCACCTCCCACGAAGTCCAGAAGATCGACCAGATTCCGGAAGAGGTCATGCGGAAGATGATCGACAACGACCTGGTGCTGGCGCATCGCGCACGTGCAATGAACCCGGAAAAGCCTGTACTTCGCGGCACTTCCCAGAATCCGGACGTCTTCTTCCAGGCGCGTGAATCGGTCAACAGCTTTTACACAGCCGTGCCGGGCATCGTCCAGGAGGCGATGGATCAGTTCGCGAAGCTGACCGGCCGTCAGTATCACCTCTTCGATTACGTGGGCGCACCAGATGCGGATCGTGTAATCGTGCTGATGGGTTCGGGCGCGCAGGCGGCGGAAGAGTTGGTCGAGCATCAGGTTGCGAAGGGCGAGAAGATCGGTCTGGTCAAGGTGCGTCTCTACCGACCCATGGACATCCATGCCTTCATCGATTGTCTTCCGAAAACGGTCAGCCGGATCGCGGTGCTGGACCGTACAAAAGAACCCGGCGCCAATGGCGAGCCGCTTTACCTGGATGTAGTCAGCGCCTTCGAAGAAGCGGATCGTGACGGATTCCTCCCCATGCCCCGGCCGCGTGTGGTCGGCGGTCGCTATGGCCTCTCCTCCAAGGAGTTCACGCCCGCGATGGTCAAAGGGGTGTTCGACGAATTGGCGAAAGAGAAGCCGCGTCACGGTTTCACCGTGGGAATCCAGGACGATGTGAACGGGACGAGTCTCGAGTACGATGCCTCCTTCAGCGTTGAACCGAAAGAGGTTTTTCGCGGCAAGTTTTACGGACTGGGCAGCGACGGCACGGTCGGCGCGAACAAGAACAGCATCAAGATTATTGGCGAAGAGACAGATAATTACGCGCAGGGCTACTTTGTTTACGACTCGAAGAAAGCCGGTGCGGTAACTGTCAGCCATCTCCGCTTTGGACCCAAACCGATCAAATCGACCTACCTGGTAAGCGATCCGCAGTTTGTCGCCTGCCACCAGACGGTATTCCTCGAAAAGTACGAGATGCTCTCGGATGCTCAGTCCGGCGCGATTTTCCTGCTGAATACGCCTCACGGCCCGGAGGAAATCTGGGACACCCTGCCGCGTCCAGTCCAGGAGCAGCTTGTCGGCAAGAAGATGAAGCTTTACGTGATCGATGCCTACAAGGTGGCGAAAGAAACGGGAATGGGCGCACGGATCAACACGATCATGCAGACCTGTTTCTTTGCGATCAGCGGGATTCTGCCGCGTGATGAGGCGATCGCCAAAATCAAGGATGCGGCGAAAAAGACCTACGGCAAAAAGGGCGAGCAGGTGGTGCAGATGAACTACCGCGCCATCGACCAGACTGTCGAGAACCTGTTCGAGGTGAAGATCCCTGCGGCCGTAACCAGCAAGATCGAACGTCACCCAACGGTGCCGGAGAACGCCCCGGACTATGTCAAGAACGTGCTGGCGGAGATCATCGCGGGTCGTGGCGACGACCTGCCTGTCTCAGCTTTCCCGGTGGATGGCACCTTTGCACTCGGAACGACAAAGTGGGAGAAACGGAACATTGCGCTGGAAATCCCGGTCTGGGATGAAGATATCTGCATCCAGTGCGGTAAATGCGTGATGATCTGCCCCCACGCTGCGATACGTGCCAAGGTTTACGATGCCGACCTGCTGAAATCGGCACCCCCAACCTTCAAATCCTGCGCCTACAAGGGCAAGGAGTTCGGCGAGAACCAGCTTTATACCATCCAGGTCGCACCTGAGGATTGTACAGGCTGCATGCTCTGCCGTGAAATCTGCCCCGCCGCCGACAAAGCGACCGGGAAACGTGCCCTCGAAATGGCGGACCAGATTCCATTGCGTCTGTCCGAAAGCAAAAATTACGAGTTCTTCCTCGACAGTATCCCGGAAGTGGACCGCAACCTGGTGAAGCGCAATGTGAAGGGCAGCCAGTTCCTCGAACCCCTGTTCGAGTATTCGGGTGCCTGCGCGGGTTGCGGCGAAACTCCCTATGTGAAGCTGGTCAGCCAGCTCTTCGGAGACCGTGCAGTCATCGCGAACGCCACCGGTTGTTCCTCGATTTACGGCGGCAACCTGCCGACTACGCCCTGGACCACCAACAAAGAGGGACGTGGACCGAGCTGGAACAACTCACTGTTCGAGGATGCTGCAGAGTTCGCCCTCGGATTCCGTCTCACCCTCGACAAACAGCACGAGTACGCTACCGATCTGCTGAAACGGATGCGTGCCGAAATCGGTGCGGAACTGGTTGACGAGATCATTGCGGCAGATCAGGCCGAAGAGCCCGGCATTTTCCAGCAGCGTGAAAGGGTGCAGGCACTGCGAGCACGGCTCGCCAAGCTGGGTTCCGAGGAAGCGAAGTTGCTGGATTCAGTTGCCGACAGCCTGACTAAGAAGAGTGTCTGGAGCATCGGCGGCGACGGCTGGGCGTTCGACATCGGCTATGGCGGCCTTGACCATGTGCTTGCCAGCGGCAAGAATGTCAACCTGCTTGTGCTGGACACTGGAGTGTATTCCAACACCGGTGGCCAGTGCTCCAAGGCGACTCCCCTCGGTGCCGTGGCGAAATTCGCGGCGGGCGGGAAGCCGATGGCGCGCAAGGACCTCGGGTTGATGGCGATGAGCTACGGTACGGTATATGTCGCGCAGGTGGCGATGGGCGCCAATGACGCCCAGTTGATGAAGGCGATGATGGAAGCGGAGGCCTTCGACGGCCCCTCAATCATCATCTGCTACAGCCACTGCATCGCCCACGGCATCGACATGGAGAAGGGTGCGGACGCGCAGAAGATGGCGGTCGAATCCGGCTCCTGGATGCTGTATCGTTACAACCCCGGCCTGCGTGAAGAGGGCAAAAATCCGCTGCTACTTGACTGCAAACCGCCGAAACGGTCTGTTGAGGAGTGGATGAACAGCGAGACACGGTTCAAGATGCTCTTCAAGTCCGCGCCTGAGATGGCCAAAGCGATGGCGATCATGGCGGACGACGACGCCAAACGTCGTTACGCCTATTACGCCCACATGGCCAGCCAGGATTTCGCCGACAAAGAGGCGGATGCCTGAACATCGGTATCCACTGACGTGCAAAACAGGACGAGGACCGGATGACCGGTCCTCGTTTTTTCAGCCTTACGGCAGGGCTTAAGCGAAGCGGAGATTTACCCGAACAATACAAGAAAATCAACAACAGATTCCCACACTACACTTCGATTCGTTCGTAAGGACCACCTGCATACGAATCTCGTCCACACGCAAGGAAGCTACAACTCACCCCTTCCCCTGAATCTTCGCCCAGGTGTCGCGCAGGGTGGCGGTGCGGTTGAAGACAGGCGACCCCTCCCTGGAAGCCTGATCGACGGTGAAGTACCCCAGCCGCTCGAACTGGCAGAACCAACCGACTGGCTTGTCGGCAAGCGAAGGCTCGAGCAGAGCATCGGACACCACGTCCAGGCTGTCCGGGTTCAGGTTGTCCTTCCAGCTGCCCCCCTCCGGTGCTTCGTTCGGGTCTTCCGCGCTGAAAAGCTGGTCATACAGGCGCACTTCCGCTTTCACCGCGTGCTCAGCACTCACCCAGTGGATGGTCCCCTTGACCTTACGACCATCCGGACTGTCGCCGCCGCGCGACTCCGGGTCGTAAGTGCAATGCAGCTCCGTGATGTTTCCCTGCGCATCCTTGATCACATCGGTGCAGGTGATGAAGTAGGCATAACGCAGTCGCACTTCATTGCCCGGGTAGAGACGGTGAAACTTCTTGTGCGGATGTTCCTGGAAATCATCCTGCTCAATGTAAATCTCGCGTCCGAAGGGCACCATCCTTGTGCCATCGGCCGGGTTTTCCGGATTGTTTACCGCCTCGAACTCCTCAACCCCGCCTTCCGGGTAATTGGTGATCACCACCTTGAGCGGACGCAGCACGGCCATGACACGCGGCGCACGCGTGTTAAAGTCCTCACGGATCACATGCTCGAACATGGCATACTCGACAATGCTGTTCGATTTCGAAATGCCCACCTTCTCGACAAACGCCCGAATCTGGTTCGGTTGCACCCCACGCCGTCGCAGCCCCGAAAGGGTTGGCATCCGTGGATCATCCCAGCCGTTGACCACTTTCTCCTGCACCAAAGTCAGCAGCTTGCGTTTCGACATCAGCGTGTGTGTCATGTTCAGACGCGCAAACTCGGTCTGCTGCGGGTGGTGCTCACCCAGCTGATCGAGAAACCAATCGTACAGGGGGCGGTGGTTCTCGAACTCCAGCGAACAGAGGGAGTGGGTGATTCCCTCAATCGAGTCGGACTGACCATGCGCCCAGTCGTAGGTAGGGTAGATGCACCACTTGTCGCCGATCATGTGGTGTGACTGATGGAGGATCCGGTACATCACCGGGTCGCGCATGTTCATGTTGGGATGTGTCATGTCGATTTTCGCACGCAAGGTGCGTGCACCATCGGGGAATTCCCCAGCGCGCATCCGATGGAACAGGTCGAGATTCTCCTCGATACTCCGTTCACGGTAAGGGCTGTTCTTCCCCGGCTCTGTCAATGTGCCGCGATACTCACGCATCTGTTCCGCAGTCAGGTCGCAGACAAATGCCACCCCCTTTTCGATGAGACGAATCGCCCAGTCATAGAGGGTTTCGAAGTAGTCGGAAGCGTGATGGAGACGGTCACCCCAGTCGAAACCAAGCCAGCGGATGTCTCGTTTGATCGCCTCGGTGTATTCGGTGTCTTCCTTGACCGGATTGGTGTCATCGAAGCGGAGATGAGTCACACCACCGAATTCCTTCGCGACACCGAAACTGATCACAATCGCTTTCGCGTGGCCGATATGCAGATAACCATTGGGCTCGGGGGGAAAACGAGTGACGACCTTGCCTCCGAATCGGCCTGTGCGGTTATGCTCATGAATGATCTGACGGATAAAATCAGTCGGAGTCGAAGTTGGTGAATCGGACATGGGTTGCTTTCCGCCTGTCTGGCCTGTTGGGTAAATGGTTGTCCGCCCCGGTGCGCACGGGGGAACAAGGCTCTTCCAGCCGGGTTGAACTCACCAGCCTTGCCGCAGTTGGCAAATGTAGGGTGTGGCAGGGGCTGCATCAATTGGGACAGAAGGTCGATCCTGAGCCGAGCCCCGGGAAAGCTCGCTTTGTGTGGTGCCTGAACTGGACTCCAACCGGGGGGAGTGTATTTTACACGATCATCTCACTGGAGGCTGCATGCCGGCTGGAGCGCCCTGTCGATTGTGCCCTGTTCACCTGCTGATTGTCCCTCTCCTCATCCTGTTGGTCACCGGATGCGAATCGGACAGCGATCGCCTGGACGGCCGTTACCCGCCGCCAAGACCGGGCAATCAGGCGATTGTCACCCTCGAGCACCGTCAGCAGGAGGTGAACCGTGAAGCGCTCAGCTACGGCAAGGTGCAGGTGCTATTCGCCAGCGGTTCGCGTACTGTAGATGCAATCGTCTCGGTCGGGGACCGTGGACTGGAGTATGACAGCCGTGAGTTGGCCTATTACGACCAGCTTCTCCCGCCTCTTGTGCCGGGCAGCAGCTATCGGATCCGTGTCCGCTCCGCGACCTGGGGGGAGGACACCACCTATGTTTATCTGCCCGGTGATTTCCGCCTCTACCCCTCCGCGCTCCCTCTCGAGTGGGCTCCCGGAATGGAGTATGATTTCAGTTGGGAGGAAGCCAGCCGTGCGCACCGTTACATTGTTCGAGTCCGAACGACCGACGGTGGAGTGACGCTTCTCCAGGACACACTCGCCACGGAGGAGCGTCTATACTCCTGGACCATCCCCGAGGAAGCGGGGGGACAGAGTGTTGCGATTCGTGTGACAGCGGAGCGGCTGGTCAATGATCCACCGATCTGGTCGGGATGGTCACGCACTTACACGGAATTCCAGATGCAGGTCGGTTCTTGAGGTCAAAGAAGGGGATTGAGATGCCCATCGGAAAGGAATTACTCGAGATTCTCGTCTGCCCCGAGTCGAAGGCACCCCTGGTGCTGGAGGGAGAAACCCTTGTCAGCACCGATCCTGCCACTCGAAGACGTTACCGGATCGAGGACGGCATCCCGGTGATGCTGATCGACGATTCCGAGATGCTGGAGGAGGAGGAGTGGCGTGCGATCATGGCTCGTCACGGTCGAACATGATGGGACACCGCAGGCTCAGCCGAAATTCTTCGAAGCGGAGTGAGTTTCACATACGCATTGTATGGTACGGATTCGTAATCGCACTGGGGACACTGCTGATGGAACCAGTCACAAGCAATGCCACCCCCCCGCAGTTCGACGGTTCCTCCGCCTTCACATTCCTTTACCGCCAAGTGGAGATGGGGCCACGCAATCCCGGCAGTGACGGACACCGGAAGGCACTGCAATCCTACCTCTACTGGTTTGAGGAGTGCGGTGCAGCTGTCTATGTCCAGGAGTTTCAGGCGGAGGTGCACACCCTTCCGGAGGCGGGGAGCCCACGCGAGAAAATGCGTGGCAGCAATGTGATCGCCACTTTCGGTACGGCAGCCTCCCCCGATTACATCCTCTGTGCGCACTATGACACCCGTCCCTGGGCGGATGAGGACCCCGACCCGTCAAAACGTCTCCAACCGATCCCGGGGGCAAATGACGGCGCTTCCGGTGTTGCGGTGCTGCTGGAAATGGCGCGGTTGTTCGCGCTTGAACCACCGCCGGTGACAGTACAGATTGTTCTGTTTGACCTCGAAGATTCCGGTGTGCCGGGTGACAACGAGAGCTACTGCCTCGGTTCAGGTTATTTCGCACGTCACCATTCCGGGCCAGCCCCGATCGGCGCCGTGCTGCTGGATATGGTCGGAGATGCCGACCTGGAAATCCCCATGGAGTGGTTCAGTTGGGCTTATGCACGGGAATGGACCACCCATCTTTTCGACCTGGCGGAGGAAGTGGATGCGCACGCTTTCCTTCGGGTAGTCGGCGATCCAGTCTACGATGATCATGTCCCCCTTCTGCGGAGAGGGATTCCCACGGTCGACCTGATCGATTTTAATTACCCTTACTGGCACACCCACCAGGATACTCCGGAAGCCTGTTCGCCGGAATCACTGGAGCAGGTAGGGAGAGTGCTTGTGCGGTTGGTGTATGGTGGAGAATAGGGGATAGAGGTCGCTGTGTGGACGAGTGACACTCGTTCAACGCGTATCAACCTCCCGAACCTGGACAATTTTCATTTCGCGCTGAGTATCGGGCACGCGGTTCGATTCTGTCAGGTTCGTAATCTTGAAAGCCGCTCACTCGACGTACGTTTGGGGGCACCGTCCTGCAGGGATAACGGATACAATCAGCAACGCGAAGTCAGAACAGCATCAATTGCACCTTCTCCTTCGCATTCTCGATGATCCCATGCGCCACGTCATTCAGCTGATCGAACGGGGTCTTCCCCACTTTGCTCCACAGATCAACCACCACAGCGTAACCGGGATCATGCCCGCCCTCAGTCGACCCATTCCACTCTTTCGCACCGACTTCATGGATGTGGGCGAGACGATCCGCGAGGAAAACCAGGGCTGTGTCGATATGTTCAGAAGCGAATTTTTCCGGCTCATGGTGGTAACGGATGCTTTCCTGCAGCCGCTCGGGCAGGTTCCATCGTTGTGCGAGGTACTCCCCGATCCGGGCATGATCAAACCCGAGTAATTCCTGCTCAACCAGGTGCAGGGGACGGTGCGAGGCTGTCGCCGTCTCGCGTGCCATCTGGTAATCCTCGCGCAGATGGGTTGCCATGAGCAGGCTGCCGATGTCATGGAGCAGACCGGCGGTGAACAACTCGCACTCTTTCCTGACCTTAACATGAGCCTGCAATCCCAAAGCGATCTCGCCCACCATCACCGAGTGCATCCAGAACTCATGCAGGTCGAAGGATTCGGTGGGTTCCATCATCTGCAGCGTGTCGGCCATCGAAACTGCCGTCACGATACTCACCACCTCATCCATCCCGAGAATGACCATTGCGGTTTTCAGGGAGTCGATTTCTTTGGTGGGGCTGTAACGTGAGGAATTGGCGACACGCAGAATCTGGACGGTGATTGCTGGATCGTTTCTGAGCAATTTGAACAAGTCGTCCATGTCGCTGTCGGGATCGAAAGCGATAGTGATGGCGTTGACCATAATGGTCGGGAGGGTGGGTAATGTGGTGATATCGTCAAGTATCAGCCGCATTTCCTCCCACTCATACCTGGGCATGGAGGTTCTCCGGTCGAATCCCTGCGAAAGCCCTGCACACCGTACATCGGGGTGCGCAACCAGAAGTTGGACCCTATACTACAACTGAAACTCCGGGCGAAACAACAAAAATCCAAAACGAGGCATCAGGCAAGGGTTGTCGCTCGAAATGCGTCCGCTCTCCGGAATGGCCTTTCTGGCTGGAATTACTGCAGGTACATTACCTCTAAGGAGGAGCCATGAACCACAAGGTGCCGGGGGATGGAGAGCGGCTGACCCATCGCATCATTCAGCCTTGCAAAAACCATCCACTTCCCTCCAGCAGGCCTGCTGCGGAGAATGCCGGGGTGGCGCACGCCAATCTCCGTTTCTGCACGATCGAATGTGAACACGCCGACTGGCCGGATGAGAACCTGGATGGAGGAAAGAGCTGCCGCACTTTCAATGCCCTTTTCTGCAAAGCTTTGAACAGGCACACGACCCGCAATGCCCCCTGTGCGCTCGAGTATGGCGAACGTCGTCCGAAGCCAAACTGGTGACTCAGTGGATGAATATTGACTCTCGAGTAATGTGTCCGATGAATGATGATTGCTCAGAGGGTCGTCGTGGAGGTCCGGCCGTCAAGTTCGCCTTGAGGCCAGCGTAGCGCGGTCTCTTGGCGCGACTTGACAGCCACAGGACAATCATCTTGAATCGACCCTCGTTTTATTGAAACCAAATGTGATTGATGGAAAATCGGGCAGGTCTCCGCTTCGCTGAAGATCTGCCGCAACGCAGGATACAGACGCCCCGATATGACTAAACCGGTTTTCTCTCTCCAGCCGCTGCGGCAAGACTACGGCCCCGGTACAACACGTTCCTCCCCGCCCTCCAACCCCTGCACCTGCGGGATCATTTCAGCAGCCCATTGATCGTAATCGCCCGCCTCGATCTGACGGCGCGCCTCCTGCAGCAGCCGGAAATAGAAACTGAGGTTGTGTGCGGTCCCCAGCTTCATTGCGAGAAGTTCGCCGGAAATATAGAGGTGACGCAGGTAAGCACGGCTGTACTGGGAACAGCAGGGGCAGGGGCAGCCTTCCTCGACCGGGGCGGAGTCACTGGCGTGACGCTGGTTCTTCATGTTCACCCGCCCCCGGAAGGTGAAAAGTGTGGCACGCCGACCGTTCCGAGTCGGGATCACACAATCGAACAGGTCGACTCCCCGTCCGATCGCATCCAGGATGTCCGCCGGGGTACCGACTCCCATCGCATATCTCGGCCGGTCGGCGGGCAGGATGGGTGTAACCAGGTCGATCGCGTCACGTGTTCTCGTTCCCTCTTCACCAACAGAGAGCCCGCCGATCGCGTACGCCTCAGCATGGAGAGATGCGAGCCTTTCGACCTCCCGCAGACGTAAGTCGCTGTAGAACGACCCCTGTACGATGGGCAGCAGAATCTGACGGTGCCCGTAAAGCGGGGCACTCTTCTCGAAAGCATCCATGCTTCGTTGCAGCCACAGCCAAGTTCGCTCCGCAGCTTTGTCTGCCTCGTCGCGGGTGGCGGGCCAGCCGACCAGTTCGTCCAGAGGCATGATCAGGTCAGCCCCGATGACACGCTGAATCTCGATCACCTTCTCCGGTGTGAAGAGATGGAGCGAACCATCGATGTGGCTGCGGAAGGTGACCCCGCCATCGTTCACATGCCTCAATTCAGCGAGGGAGAAAACCTGGAATCCGCCTGAATCGACCAGCATGGGTTTCTTCCAGGAGATGAATTCCTGCAGTCCGCCCATTTGATTGAGAATGTCCAAGCCCGGACGGAGATAGAGGTGGTAGGCATTGGCGAGGGCGATGTCCGCGCCGAGAGCAGCCAGTTCACGGCTTTCGATCCCCTTCACCGAACCGACCGTCCCCACCGGCATGAAGGCGGGAGTGGGCAGGGAGCCGTGATCGGTGGTGAGTTCGCCGAGACGAGCACGTCCCGACACTGCCTCGATGTGAAAAACCACCGGTCAGCCCCCCATCGAGGCTTCCAGCGCCTCGTCCATCGTGCGTACCGGGATCACTTTTAAACCTTTGGGGATATCGTCGCGGTATCCATCGGGGATCACGGCCCGTTTGAACGCCAGGTGCGCCGCCTCCGAAAGTCTGCGGTCCATGCCGGGTACCGACCGTACCTCGCCGGTGAGTCCGATCTCGCCGATGAGGACCGTATCAGCATCGACCGGCTGGTCACGCAGGCTGCTGTTGATCGCGGCAGCGGCGGCAAGGTCGGCGGCGGAGTCCTCGAGACGCAACCCGCCGGTGGCGTTCAGGAAGATGTCGCGTCCCGCGAGCCCGAGACCGACCCGCTTCTCCAGCACCGCAATCCACATCGCCATGCGACGCGGGTCAACGCCCGTTGCATTGCGCTGCGGGGAGGCGTAGAGCGAAGAGGTCACCAGTGCCTGGATTTCGATCAGCATGGGCCTTGACCCACGGATGACCGAGGCGACCGCCACACCCGTGACACCCTCGGAACGGCGTGCGACAAAGCGGCGTGAGGGATCGGCGATCCCCGCCAGTCCCTGTCCGGTCATCTCAAACACTCCCAGCTCGCCTGTCGCGCCGTAACGGTTCTTCAACGCGCGAAGGATGCGCACCGATCCCAGGTGATCCCCCTCGAACATCAGGACCGCATCGACCAGGTGCTCGATCACACGGGGTCCGGCAATCGCGCCTTCCTTGGTGACATGCCCGACCAGCGCCACCGATGCGCCATGCTGCCGTGCAAAATCGGACCAGAGGCTGGCGACTTCACGGACCTGGGTGACTGTCCCGGGTGCGGAATCGAACTCGAACCTGCGGCAAGTCTGCACCGAATCAACAATCACCAGACCGGGCTTCAGCTTCCGTGCCCAGGCAACCGCGGCGTCCGCGTCCGCTTCACCGAGCACCTGCAGGTCGCGGCAGGCAAGGGCGAGACGGTCACTGCGAAGACGTATCTGGGCAGGAGCCTCTTCCGCCGTAACATAGAGTACCCCCACACCCTGTCCGGCCATGCTCCCGGCAGCCTGCAACAACAGGGTCGACTTACCCACACCCGGATCACCGCCGACCAGCACGCTTGAGCCGGAGACAAAACCGCCGCCGAGGACACGGTCCAGCTCAGGCAAACCACTACCGATACGGGGTGACTGGTCCGGCTGCAGGTCCGCGAGGACCGTGGGGACCGGGGCTTTGCCCCGTTCACCCGTTGCTGCACGGTCCCGCCTGGAGGGCAGCGCCTCCTCGACAAGGGTGTTCCAGCCGTCACAGGCGGGGCAGCGTCCAAGCCAGCGTGGTTGTGCCGAACCGCAGCTCTGGCAGACGAAATGGGTTTTGTTGGCAGCCATGGCGGAAGGTAGATGGCGGCAAGCAGGCAATCAACATCTTCTGCTTTTTTCGTCGGAAGTCCGTGCAGCCTGATGAAAGACACAAGAGAATACCTGGTCCATGCAGCATGTCTCCGCAGTCTGACTCTCCAGCGAGTTCTCTGGATTCAAATTTTTGTTTGTTTCACCTAACTCAATGCTTGTAGTTTGCAGCAAGGAACGCCGAACGGCTGAAATCAAGGCCATTTCCCCCGCGACCAACTCACTACTTTTTTCTGGAGGTTTTCCGATGCAACGGTTTGCTGTCGTTTTGCTGGCACTGCTGACAGTCGTTTCCTTCTCCTTCGCCTATTCGAGCGGTCCGCCCTCAGGCCATGCCGGAGATCCGCCTGCCAACGCCAATTGCACTGCCTGTCACTCAAGTTTTCCGTTGAACTCCGGTGATGGTGAGCTCTCCATCACCGAGTTGCTCGAGTACACACCGGGCCAGAGTTACGATCTGACCATCAGCCTTACCGATCCCGGCCAGAGTCGTTGGGGATTTCAGACCACAGCACGTAACGGCTCGAACCAATTCTCGGGTACACTTTCGCTGGTGACCCCTGCAACAACTCAGTTGAATTCCGGGTACATCAACCACACCACTGCCGGGACAAATTCCGGGAGCGGTGCTGGTAACTCCTGGACCATCAGCTGGACAGCCCCCCCAGCCGGTACCGGACCTGTGACCTTCTATGTCGCCGGAAATGCCGCGAACAACAATTTCGACAATACCGGCGATGACATCTACACGATCAACATGGTGGTCCAGGAAGCGGCTGGTGGAGCACCGGACATCTCGGTTGATCCGGGTATGCTCGCATTCGGTGAGGTAACAGTCGGTGAAACCGAAACTCTTGCCGTTACCGTGGGAAATAACGGGGATGCCGCGCTTGTCATCAGCGCCCTCAATGTGATTGGCGCTGCTTTCTCGGTGCAGGAAACAGCCCCCATCGAAGTGGCAGCAGGCGAGGAGACCACCCTGCATGTCGATTTCACCCCCTCCGCCTCAACCCCTTTCCAGGGTCAGTTGATTATCGTGAGCAACGATCCGGACGAAAGCTCTGTCGAGCTGAACCTCTCCGGATCCGGCGCGGCCAATCTTCCACCCGCTTCTTTCGCTCTGCTTTCACCGGAGGATGGGTCAATGCTCCTGCCTGACGGTCCCATCACTTTCAGCTGGGAAGCCTCCAGCGATCCGGAAGGCGGAGATGTGAGCTACATGCTCCAGGTTTCTGAATCGGATGATTTTGCCACACTCCTCTTCGATGTTGATACAGATGCGAACGAGGCGACACTCAACGATCCGGGCCTGACCGATGGCGCCACCTATTTCTGGCGTGTGATCGCTGTTGATGACGGGGAGGCTGAGACCGAGTGCGACGCTGTATTCAGCTTCACCGCACAGGCGGCTTCGGTGGGTGAACCGGGCAGCCTGCCGGGTGGCTGGGCTATCGCTGCGGCCTATCCGAATCCCTTCAACCCCGCCTTGCATGTGGTGGTGGATGTTGCGGGGAATGCTCCTGTGACAGTTGCCGTGTACGACATGCTGGGCCGCCGTGTGGCCACCCTGCAGGAGGGCGTGCTGGGCGTGGGTCGTCACACCATGAGCTGGAGCCCTGAAGGTTCGGCGGGTGTCTACCTGCTGGTGGCGCGTGCCGATGGCTGGAGCGAGAGCCGGAAGGTTGTCTACATGAAGTAGGTGGGATGCTCTGCCCTCTCACAGCTTTCTGACAGTGACAGTTACTCGGCGCGGGATGTGTTCTCCCATGTGGTGGAAGAGCATGGCGCGCTGAGTAGCTGTCACTTTCTTTTGCTGGAGGAACGGACCAGTCGGCAGGTCTCCGCTTCGCGAAAGACCTGCCACAACGGGGGATTCTGCCCCCCTCGATAAGCTCGCCTTACTGCTTCCCTTAACACCCCTTCTTTTCGTACTTTCCGGAACAGCTTGCACCATTGGGCACAAAGAATCCCGGATCAATCGTGGTTCTAAGCGTAATTGGATTTAACCACCGCACCGCGACCCTCGCGGAACGTGAACCTTTCCAGCTCCAGCGGCGAGAGCTGGGCGAGGCGACCCTGCTCTACAAGCGACTGAGCGGGGTGTCGGAGTGCCTTGTGCTCGCCACCTGCAACCGTGTCGAGTGCTATCGAGTCGATGGGAAACGCGGGCATCCTGGTCAGGAGATGGTCGAGTTTTACCGTCAGCGTGGCGTAACCAACCCGGACAGCATCCTGCCTTGCAGTTATCGTCATGTGGGCGCTGGCGCGGCGCGACATCTGTTCCGTGTCATTTCCGGTATGGATTCGCTTGTCCTTGGTGAAGAGCAGATCCCCGGCCAGGTGAAGGAAGCCTACTCCGCCGCATGCGGTGTTGGCGGACCGGGCAAGGTGTTGCACAAGCTGTTTCATTTCGCCTTTCGTGTCTCAAAACAGGTCCGCAGTGAAACCCGTTTGGGAGATGGGATACGCAGTGTGCCGGGTGCGGCGGTCGAATTGATGATGCAAACCACAACTCGAGGCATGACCGCAGTCGTGCTCGGCGCGGATGCCACCAGCGAAGTGATCCTCAACCACCTGGCTCAGGCTTCGGTGCGGACGATCCTGCTCAGCCGAACACACTACAACGCTCAGAAGATGGCCGCCGCCTATGGTGTGGAGTCCGCCCCCTGGGAGGATCTCACGAAGGTTGTTGCCGAGGCGGATCTCCTCTTCTCTGCCACAGGTGCGCGTGATCCGGTCCTGCTTCCAGAAATGATCACGGATCGGTCGGATCGTCCGCTGCGTATCGCCGACCTTGCGGTGCCGCGTGATGTCGCACCTTCGGTGGGAGAGCTGCCCGGGGTGGAAATCCTCGACTTGCAGGATCTGAAGTACCATCTTGAGCGGATTGCAGGCGACCGCTGTGCGCAGTTACCCGAAGCGCAAGAAATTGTTGAGCAGCAGGTCGACGGTTTCCTCGAATGGCTGCACGCCCAGGTGTTTGTCGGGGGGATCGATGCGATCCGCCAGGAGATGCACCAGATTGCGCAGGAAGAGACCAAGCGCTACAGGGATTCCTTCCATGCGGGACAGATGAAGGCGCTGGAGGCCTTTTCGCATGCGCTGCTGAAGCGATTTCTGAAGGCAGCGGTCCATCATTTTGAACCGGACGGGGTGCCGACAGACACCATCATGGCGCGTCTCGACCCCGCTGCGATCGAATTCGAAACTCCGCAGAACGGCACCGCAGCATCCCTGCCGGGCAGGCAGGAAATGAGCTGCCGTGAAAGAAGGGCCGCCGGGAAAAGCATGGGTAAGGATCAGCAAACGGGGGGAAGTGAGGAGCGTGGCGATTGAAGAGCAGCCTGCTCGACCCCACGACAGCTTCGAACGAGGAGTTGCGAGCGAAGGTGGAGCGTGTCGCCCAGCTTTGCGAGAATCAGCGGGGGACATTCCATTTCCCGGGTGAACGTGACCCCCTGCCTGGTCTGATCCAGACCCTGCTGACTCACAACACGACCGACCCGAATGCCTTCGCGGCCTATGACCGAATGATCGACCGCTTCGGTGATTGGGAAGCAATTCACAAAGCGCCCCTGGACGAGCTGGCGCAGACCATCCGAATCGCCGGGTTGCACAATCAGAAAGCAAAACGTATCCAGGATCTGCTCGGGTTTCTGCTCGACAAGTATGGCAGTTACACAGCCGATGCCCTGCGGGAGATGGAATTCGACACGGCATTCGCCACCTTCGGGCATCTGGCGGGTGTGAAGCATAAGACCCTTGCGGTCGTGCTCTGCTTTGACCTCGGCAGGGATGTCTTCCCGGTGGACACCCATGTACATCGTCTCTGTACACGGCTCGGATTCGTGCCGGAGAAGTACGACCCGGTGAAAACGTTTCAGGCCATGCGTGAACTGGTGCCGGAGGGCATGAGCCATCAGTTTCATGTCCATTTGATCCGTCACGGCAGAGAGGTCTGCCATGCCAGAAAACCCGCCTGCTCGGCGTGCATTTTGCGTGACGAGTGCCGATATTACAGCCTTTCCGGTACGTGAGAGTGCGCGAAGAGGCATCGGGGCATGACAGCGGACAGGTGAACGTGAAACAGGTAATACGTGTGATGCGTGGGGGATCAGGCTGGGGGCTGGCGGCATTGCTTCTGGTTTCTGCCTTGCAACCGAAGGTGGTGCGTGCGGAGGTGATTGCCGAGGCGGCATTCGCGACCCATTACATCTATCGGGGGCTGGACAACCTGGGGGGCTCACCCGCCTTCCAGCCCACTGTCACCTGGATCGCCCCGCGTGGTGGATTTGATCTGAATGCCTGGTTCAGCACGGGGCTCGCGGACCGTGGCAGTCAGGCTGTACGTGACTTCGATGAGATCGACCTGAGCGCATCTTACAGCCGTCAATTGGGCGACCTGCTGTTGCGTGGTGGTTTGTTTCACCTGAGCTGGTATGGACGATCCGGCTATCCTGATGATTTCAGCACCGTACAGGAGGTCTTCGCCGGAGCGAGCCTGACACACCTGCCCGGCCAGCCTTCACTGATGGTCAATTACGAGCTTGCCGCCACGGATGGGCACGACCTTTACCTGCAGTTCCGGTGCGGCCAGATGGTTGGCTTTGGGGAGTACCACTACCTCTTTCTTGGATTCAGCGCGGGCTACTACGCCGCCGAGTGGGTCGGTAAAAATGGAATCAGCGACATCAACCTTGAGCTTTCGACCACACTCGAGCGTGGGTTGCTGGCCCTGACGCCCCGTTTTATGGTCACTTACGCCCCGATGGATGAGATCAATCCGAATCATCTGATCTTCTGGTCCAGCATCAGCCTGGCGCGAGTCTGGCCATAGGTGCAGACACACCGTCATCAGGTCGTGCTGCTGTGTGCATTGTGTGCAGTTTGGGGTATTGAAAGAAGGCTCCGCCTGAGAATTGGTGCAGGAAATCAGCGGTCAAGTTCGCTGAGAGGCAAACGTTGCGCGGTCCCTCGGCGTGACTGACCGCCACAGGACAATCAACTTGAAGTGACCATCGTTTCATTGAAACCAAATGTGCTGAGTGGGTTCCATAGAGGAACTGCCGACAGTTCACCATAGGCTCTTACTTCATCATCTCGGAACATTTGTTTTCGATAAAACAAGGGCTTACAACAAGGTGTTTGCAGATCGGTTGTCAAGACACCCCTGGAGACCTGCGGCTTCCAGGCGATCTTGACAACCCGTTTCGCCAGAGACAGCCGTAAACATTCTTGTGAGGAACCTAAAAGAAAGAAGGCGGCGATGAGCCGTCGGCATTGGATAACGAAACCAGCGCAGCGTAAATACGCTGACACTGTCACAGGTGGGAGGGATTGTGGCTGAGAAATTTGTCTATTTCTTCGGCGGTGGCCAGGCAGAAGGCAATGCCACCATGAAAGAGCTTCTCGGTGGTAAGGGCGCCAACCTCGCCGAAATGACCAACCTGGGCCTTCCGGTACCTCCGGGGTTCACAATCAGCACAGAGATGTGCAACCGCTATTTCGAGTCGGGCGGCCAGCTGACGGATGCCCTGAAGGGTGAGGTGGACAAAGCGATCCGGCAGGTGGAGCGGATCATGGGGCGCAAATTCGGCGACCCGAAAAACCCGTTGCTGGTATCCGTCCGCAGCGGAGCTCGTCAATCAATGCCCGGTATGATGGAAACCGTGTTGAATGTCGGCCTTTCCACCGAGACACTTCCCGGTTTGATTGCGCTGACCGGCGATGAACGTTTCGCGTACGACGCCTACCGCCGTCTGATCATGATGTACGCCGACGTGGTCATGGAAAAAGCGGCAGGGATCGAACCCGAACGAGATGACCTCGGGGTTCGTTCCCGTCTCGAAGACCTGATGGATGGCATGAAAGAAGCCAAGGGCTACACCAGCGACCGTGACCTGACCGCGGAGGACCTGAAAATCCTCTGCATGCAGTTCAAGGCCACTGTGCGAGGTGTGCTCGGCCAGCGTTTCCCCGACGACCCGCGTGAGCAGCTCTGGGGAGCGATCCGTGCCGTTTTCCAGTCCTGGAACGGCAGACGCGCCATCTCCTATCGCAACATCGAGAACATTCCCCATGAGTGGGGCACCGCAGTCAATGTTCAATCGATGGTCTTCGGCAACCTCGGAGACACAAGCGCTACGGGTGTCGCCTTCACACGTGACCCATCAACCGGCGAAAATGTCTTCTACGGCGAGTGGCTCCAGAATGCGCAGGGCGAGGATGTCGTGGCGGGAATCCGTACACCGAATGCCCTGAACCTGGCCTCCAAACGGGAAGGCAGCAACGATCATCTGCTTAGCCTTGAAGAGGCGATGCCGGAACTCTACCAGGAGCTTGACGGCTACCGTATTCAGCTCGAAAAACACTACCGCGACATGCAGGACCTCGAGTTCACAATCGAGAACCACAAGCTCTGGATGTTGCAGACCCGTGTGGGCAAACGTAACGGCCTCGCGGCTGTACGGATGGCTGTGGGGATGGTCGAGGAAGGGCTGATCAACAAGCATGAAGCGTTGATGCGGATCAAACCCTCGCAGCTCGACGAACTGCTTCACCCGATGCTCGATCCCGCGGCAGAACGTGAGGCCTGGAAGTTGGGCAAGGGGTTGCCCGCCGGTCCGGGCGGAGCGGTGGGAAGGATTGTCCTCGACAGCGAAAAAGCCAAACAATGGGCTCAGCAAGGCCGAAAGGTGATTCTTGTCAGGACCGAGACCAGCCCGGAGGATGTGGACGGCATGCGTGCGGCGGAGGGCATTCTGACCAGCCGTGGCGGGATGACCAGCCACGCCGCACTCGTTGCCCGCGGTTGGGGAAAATGCTGTATCGCCGGAGCCGGGGACCTGAAGATCGACTACCGCGAGAGAACGGTCACCACTGCACTCGGCACCACCCTTTCCGAGGGTGACTGGATCAGCCTGAACGGCTCAAAGGGCGTGGTTTACCAGGGTCAGCTTGCGGTGAAAGCCGCCGACCCGGATTCCATGGACGAGTACAACAAGCTGATGACCTGGGCGGACGAGGTGCGCAGGCTTGGGGTTCGCACCAATGCGGACAATCCCACCGATGCAGCCCTCGCGCGCCGTTTCGGCGCACAGGGGATCGGGCTTTGCCGAACCGAACACATGTTCTTCGGCGATGAGCGCATCCGCTCCATGAGGGCGATGATCCTCGCCAAATCCGATGAAGAGCGGCGTGCAGCGTTGCGACGGCTTCTGCCCTTCCAGCGCGAAGATTTCTACCAGATCATGAAGGCGATGGCACCCTACCCGGTCAACATTCGCCTCCTCGACCCACCCCTGCACGAGTTCCTCCCCGACGAGAACGAGCCGGAGACGGTCCGTGAAGTCGCCGAAGAGATGGAAGTCGATCCCGAAGTGCTCAAACGCCGGATCCATGAGTTGCGGGAATTGAACCCCATGCTCGGCCATCGCGGTTGCCGCCTGGGCATCACCATCCCGGATGTCACCGAAATGCAGGCTCGCGCTATTCTCGAAGCGGCCGCCAAGCTCACGATTGAGGGTGTTGAGGTGCACCCTGAGATCATGGTGCCCCTCGTTGGTCACTACCTCGAATTTGAGCACCAGCGGGCGATCATTCTCCGTGTGGCGGACCTGGTGAAGCAGAACACCGGGTGCAAATCCCTGCACTTCAAGGTTGGGACGATGATCGAGGTGCCTCGTGCTGCGGTCACAGCGGATGAGATCGCACGCACCGCCGAGTTCTTCAGCTTCGGCACCAATGACCTCACCCAGATGGGGTGCGGGTTCAGCCGGGATGACAGCGGCACTTTCCTGCCGCACTACATCCAAGCGGGGATTTATGCGGACGACCCCTTCCAGTCGATTGACCAGGTCGGAGTCGGCAGCCTGGTGGAAATCGCGGTGGAGAAAGGCCGGGCCGCGAATGATCACCTGCACATCGGCGTTTGTGGCGAGCATGGCGGCGATCCTGCCTCCATCGAGTTCTTCGACCGTGTCGGACTCGACTATGTCTCCTGCTCACCTTTCCGTGTCCCGATCGCGCGTCTCTCAGCTGCGCAGTCGACTTTGCGTCACCAGCCGAAGGGCGAAAAAGCCGCTCCCGCCCCAAAACCGACTGCGAATGGTAGCATCGATGGCGGAGCGAAAAAGGCAAAACCATCCGCCAAGCCTGCAGCGAAGGGCGGCAGGAAGCCAGCAGCGAAGAAGTGACGATGCTCAGTGACAGTTGCTTAACGCAAAGGGAAATTCCCCGTAATTGATCCGATTCCTTTTGTGTTAAGCAACTGTCTCTTTGAGCATTGATGCCAGAGATTCGGGGGGTGGGATAGAACGTTGCAGAAAGGATTTTCTGATGGGTGGACTCCGCAGCCGATTGATTCTGACTGCACTGCTGACCGTATGCAGTGCCATGCTCCTTCGTGCACAAGTGGATACCATCGCGAAAAGGCCTTTCTACGATCTGAATGTCACCCTGAACCCTGACCAGGTGCGCGCCGAGGGCACACTGCTGGTCCGTTATGTCAATCAGACGGATACTGATCTGTTCCGTCTCGCCTTCGCCTTCGACAATCCGCAAGGGCGTGAGGATGCCATCAGCAGGGTACGAGTGAACCGTCGGGCCGCCGAAGTCACCTACCTCCACCTCGCCAATGGCGATCCATTTGAAGGTTTCCTGGTCGAGGCACGCCGATCACTGCCGCCGAATGTGGTTTCCGAGATCGAGATCCTGTTTGTCAGCAGGGCGGGCGTGGAGAACTCCGGCCTTGTTCTGTTTCAGGGTGATTGGTTCCCACGGATTCTTGGCCCCGCAGAGGGTCCGCTCGATCCGGAAAACCGCAGCTTGATGGATGTCGATGCCACCCTCAGTTATCCGGTCGAATGGCGTGGCGCCATGTCCGGATTGATCCTTCGAGAGGATGCGGCAGGCAATCGAGTCGAACTTTTTAACGCTGCGGCTGGAATAAAGAATTATGGCGTCCTCATGGGACGGAATTTGCAGATATTCGAGGAGGAGCTGTATGGAATCACCGTCCGCACCTTTGCACCGGAGGAGGATCGTGACTGGGGAAGCCGTGTCCTGCGAAGGGCTGCGGAAGTGGTGGAATATTACAAACGACGCACCCCGGTCACCCCGCCGCTTGTGTTGAGTGTCGTGCCTGAGATGTCCGGCACAAAACAGGCTGCGGCACTATTTGGCAACACGATCCAGCTACCCTACCAGCCCGCACTGGACTCCGGTGAAATCAAGGTTCAGGTCGCCAAAGCCGTTACCGAACTTTTCTGGGGATTCGGTGGCGCTCGTGGGCCAAACCACCCCTCCAACTCGCTTGAATCAGGGCTTACCCTCTATGGCGTACTGCTCTGCTCACGGGAAACAGACCGCGATACGTCATGGATCGCGGAATGGGACAGCCGTTACCATGCCGGGATGCTGGCACGCGGGCATGGCGCGATCCAGGGCGAGATCGGGGGGGAGAATTCCAATGGATTCGCCAGTCAGATTGGCAGCGCGAACGCCTTTCTCATTCTGCGCATGCTCGAGAAAACCCTGCCGCCCGGTGCGTTGCAGCGGGCCTGGGACACAGCGATCGTCCGTCACACCTACGACAACATGGACCCCGCATTATTGACCAGTCTGATCGAAGAGAGCGGTGCGGTCGCGAGTCCCGATTTGATAGAGGCGCTTGACAAGGGTTTGCCACTCATGGACGCACGTATCCGTGGAACCGTGAATCGTGGAAAAGTGCTGGATTCCTGGGTGACTGAAGTTTATGTGGATCGGATCGGGACAGGTAGTCTTCCACTTCCTGTCGGGGCGCACCTGACCGACGGAAGCCAGGTGAAGGATATGCTTCAGCCGGGGATGCGAAGCCTGGTATTACGAACCCCGCACCCCCCGCTTTCCCTGACGATCGATCCTGACCTGAGCCTCCCTCTGCTCAGCACCGCCGGGCACGACAGCCGGGCGGTAACCCTTGTCGCACAGGCACTTGTCGCAGAGGGAAGATGGTCCGAGATGCGTCACTTTGTTGATGATCTGCTTGCGGATGGCCTGCTGCCAACAAGCGAATTGAGCCAGCTTCATGCCCAATCGATGATGCACACTGGCCAGTATGACAGGGCACGCGACCTGCTCAGCGACCTGGTCAGGAAAGGACATCGCGACCCTTGTCTCGGTGAAAACCTGCTGCTGCTCGGGAAGGTGCATGATCTGCTTGGGCAAAGAGCGCAGGCGATCGAAGCCTACCGTAGTGCGGCGAATCATGCCGGGGTAAGTGTCGAAGCAACCGGCTACCTTGAGGTGCCTTTTACCCAACGGTGAGGGTGGCAAGTCTGGTACCCTGTCCCGTGTGTCACGTTGACAGGGAGTTGTGGGAGCAGGCATATCCAGTGCCGCGGCAGGTCGTGGCTGAAGCAGTGACCTGCCGTCTCTACCGTTCCGCCAGACCCGCAGATCTGGCGTAAAAATCGGGCAGGTCTTCGGACCTGCCCGAACAATGCGAGAACATCAAGGACAGATTGCCACACTTCACTTCGCTTCGTTCACCATGACCCATCACGCCGCAGTGGTTTCTTCCGGCGTGGCGGGGAGTGCCTCAACCGTTAACCCCTGCCCGATCAACCGCCCCTGCTGACGTGCCCAGACCATGGCAAGCGTCCGGTAAAGCATGTGTGCGAATTTCGAGTAGGGCATGTACCACAGCACAAAAAAGACCACCACGATGTGGATGTAGTACATGGGATAGGCGATCTCGCCGATCCCCGCCCAACGCAGCAACCAACTCAGCATGCCGGTCAACCCGAGCAGGAAAACCATGTAGAGAAAGAGCCGGTCCGGGTAGCCATCGGCACCGACATCATCCGAGCGGCTGACCCGTCGCAGCACCATCCACCCGGAGCCGACAAGGATCATGACCCCGCTGACCGCCCCGAGGATTTTGATGGGATTGGGCAGGTCGATGGGTCCATGGTAGTCCAGCAGAAGCCGGACCAACGCCAGTCCCGCTGTGATTCCCGCGGCGATGAAACCATACATCACCAGCAGATGCGCGAATTGACGCGGGCGGTTCTGCCCGCATTGCCCGAACCGACGGTGCCCAGCAATCTCCAGCAGGGTCTGAATCAACGCCGGTATGAAGGCGAGCCCAGTCGGGTGAGCGGCGTCATGGTTCAGCCCACGCCAGAAACGGTACAAGCCGACCGCCGCAATGGCAAATATCAGCAGATTGCCCGCGATGAAGAGCACCTCGACAAAGCCCGATGGGATAAACTCGGTCAGCAGCACGTCGTCATTGTCGAAATACCAGGCGAGGCTGGTGCCATCGACAGCCATGTTGATCCCGATCAATGCTCCCACGATGAGCATCGGAACCAGCAGCAGCAACGGCAACATGGCCGGTGTGGCGAGGGCACGACCCATGAAACGTGGGAAAGTGAAGCTGGCGTAGATGTAGTCACGTACCGCGGCAAGCACATCGCCGGGGCGAGCGTCACGAGGGCAGCGTGTCGAACAGTCATTGCACTGGTGACAGAGCCAGACATCTGGGTCGCTCACAAGCCGATCTTTCATTCCCCACTGCGCCCAGATCATTTCCTTGCGTGGAAAGGGACGTTCCGCCGGAGAAAGTTCGCAGACGGTACTGCAGGTGGCGCACTGGTAGCACTTCTTGAGGGTCTCCCCCCCGGCACGCTGAATATGCTGGATAAAATCAAGGTCTGGTTCGACCTGGAGACGATCGGACATTGCTTCCCCCCTGAGGCAGTGTCGTTTCCTGGCGCTGTGCACAAACGGCACAAAGTCTGCCGGAATCTTGCGAAATATAGTGCAAACTCGAGCGGTGTAGCAAACGGAGATAGCGAAGAGATTCAGGTCGGATCGTTTCCGGGGATCAGATCAGCAGGAGGTGCGGTATTCCGCAGCGGCCCGGTTGGAACCGTCCGATCCGGACCGGGCGGGCTCACCCACCCATTCCGGGAATCGATCTCCTTCCCCTGCCGGTAGCCTGCCGGGTTATATTCCCGCCAAGACAACAGATCAGCGACACTGCTGCACAGTCAAAATTCGCAGGGAGTAAATAGATGAAATTCGGCGACATGGAGTTGTTTCTGCTCGCGGATGGTGAGTTCCGTCTCGACGGTGGAGCGATGTTCGGTGTGGTGCCACGCACGATGTGGGCGAAGCTGGCCCCACCCGATGACCAGAACCGGATCATGATGGACGCCAACCCGTTACTGATTCGAAGCGGTGACCGGACAATCCTTGTCGACACGGGACTCGGCGGCAAATGGGATGAGAAGGAGAAGGGGTATTTCCATGTTGCGGAACCGCGTACGCTGATGACTGACCTGGCACGTGTCGATCTGCTCAAGGAGGAAGTCACCGATGTCATCCAGACCCACCTCCATTTCGACCATTCGGGTGGCGGGACCTTCATTGACAAGGATGGCCAGCTCAAGGTGCAGTTCCCCAATGCGCGGTACTGGATTCAACGTGGCGAATGGGAAGCCGCGATCCATCCGAATGCAAAAGATCGCCGTTCCTACAAGGTCGAGAACCTGCGTCCCCTCGAGGAAGCCGGCGTTATCGAGTGGTTGGACGGGGATGGCGAAATCTACCCGGGAATCAGCGTACGGATCACCGGGGGGCATACGATGTACCACCAGATGGTCCAGGTGGATTCGGGCGGGAACCGACTTGTCTTCGCGGGGGATATTCTGCCACGCGCCACGCATGTGCCCCTCTCGTTCATTATGGCCTACGACCTTTACCCGGTCGAAAGCATGGCCTTCAAAGAACCCTTCCTCGACGAGGCAGTGGACAACCAGTACCTGATCATCTTCGAGCACGACCCGGAGACAAAGGCAGGGCACCTGGTGCGTGACGAGAAGGGACGGATTTCGGTCCACCCCTTCGACATGGAGCAGGCGACGTACGAAAGGTGATTACAGGATAAAGGGCGCTTCCTGAGATTTTGCGCAAGGAGCCAGCCTTCAGATTTCTTCTGTGTACCGGGGCTTACTCCGGGTCTAGGGGGCGGTAGTTGTAGCCAAGTTTCCAGAGACGGCTCAAATGCGGGTGCAGCCTGGCGACAAAATCATCGTAGTTCTCACCCCGTCCATGCCACAGCACTTCCGCCAGGGCACACATCCTGGGGAGCAGCATGTATTCCACATGCCCCCACTCCTCCATCCGTTCTGTCCAGACAATTCCTTCGCCACCAAGTATCAGTTTCACTTTTTCCTTCGCGAGTTTGCCTGGCATTGGATCGAACTCGTACACCTTCTTCAATGGGAGGACGGCCGAAAGGTTGTCCCGGTGCCCGCGTTCATCCTGTGAGTGATCAAAATAGCAGTGTGTCGCCGGGGTCATGATGGTGGCAAACCCGCGCGATGCAGCAGCCAGGCCTCGGTCCAACCCTCGCCACGCCATGATCACAGTCTCGCTCGGCGGCTCTCCTTCGAGAACTTCATCCCACCCGATCGGCCTTTTCCCTTTCCCCACCAGGTAGTCGGCGATACGGGTCATGAAATACCCCTGCAAAGACTCGGGTCCGAAGAGGAATTCTTCCAGCACTCGTCGCTGGCAACGCGGGCAGGCCTTCCAACGGGTGATCGGGACCTCATTGCCTCCGAAATGGATGTAGGGCGCGGGGAAGATGTCACAAACATAATCCAGGACTTCTTTGACAATGCGGAAAGTACTCTCGTTCCCCACACACATCACATCCTCGTAGACCCCCCATTTTGTCGGAACGGGCAGTTCCTCCCTCTTGCAGGAGAGCTCGGGAAAAGCGGCAATTGCCGCGCGCGCATGGCCGGGCATTTCGATCTCCGGAATCACCATGATCCCGAGCTGCTCGGCATGATCGAGGACACGGTCCACATCCTGCCGGTTGTAGAATCCGCCGGAGAGGGAGCGGTCATAAGCCCGTCTGAAGCCACCGACCTCGGTCAACTGGGGATAGGAAGGGATCTCAAGCCGCCACCCCTGGTCATCGGTCAGATGCCAATGGAAACGATTGAACTTGTGAATGGCCATCAGGTCGAGGAAACGGAGCACATTCTCGACCGGGAAAAAGTTGCGGCTGACATCGAGGTGCATCCCACGCCAGGGATAACGTGGCCAATCCTCAATAATCATCGCCTGAAGTTCGATCCCACCCGGGCCACGCACACCTTTCCCGATCAGAACGCCAAGCGATGAACAGGCATATCCGAGACCGTACACAGTTGAGGAGGAGATAGTAATCCCCCCTGGTGAGATTTCGATCCGGTAGCCCTCCGGCTGCCGTGGGAGGCACTCACGATCCAGCCAGACCCGTAGTTTCGGGATTTTTTCACCTGCAGCCGGGGAACGTGAGACCGTCACACCCGCCGTCATCATCTCTTTCCGAACTCGTTGCACCAGGTAGGCAGGGACATTCTCCGCCGGGTCGATGCGCATCTGGGCGCTGGGCAGGAGGAGGTTGGCTTTGTGCAGTTGGACGGTGTTGAAGGGCGGGATCATCCCGGATCACTCCTCGAAGTTCTGCCAGAGACGTGGTTTCCTGTCCCATCCGACCAGGTGGCTTGAAATGCGCCAGTAACCGTACTGTTTGTTTTCATCCATCGGACGGACATCCTCGACATGGAATGTAACCTTGTGCAGTCCCGGAGTCAGGTGATCGGACAGGTCGATCTCAATCGGCGGTACCTCGCTGCCGGGACACCATCCACTGCGGTGGTAGTCCGAGGACCAATACCCATCGGACCAGCGCGCAGTGTAAGGGTTCAGTGCGCGAAACTGCCGGCAGTCGCTTCGCCAGGGATAGTAGCGGTGGACGACAACCCCATCCACTGCGATCACATTCGCCTTGGAAACGAACTCGTCATCATCGATCCCGTCCGTGCAGTGTCCGGTGGAAACGTACATCATCACAACACGTTCAAGTCCCTCAGGAATGTTCACCTCGACCTCAACAGGAGCGGGCATATCCTGACGGTTGAAGGAATCCTCCAGGTAAATCCCCTGCCCCCAGGCAGCGTTGTCGTACTCCGGAACACTCCTGTACTCCAGCGCAAAATCGACACGCCAGGCGGGTGACACCCAGGTGTCGATGAAGGCGACAATCGTCCGTTCGCCCTGCAACAGGGGGGCAAGGTGCGTGACCTCCAGTGTGTGCGAGGTCTTGCCGCCATAGGCTGTCATGAAGCGCACCAGCTCGATCTCAGGCTGACCCTCGACCTGGAGACGGATCGACCCGGCACGGTCCCAGCGGTCGTGAACCTCCCGCTCGCTCTTCGGGATCGGTGAGAGGGTGAGATGAGCGTAAATGCGGTGCGGTGAGGTCAGGGTGGGCAGAGTATGTCCGGTGAGGATCCGGCGTCCGTTCTCTTCAACACGCACACCAGGCGAGGCGTATGCATCGGAGCTGTCGCCGGGAAGGAAGTGGACCATCTCACTTTCGAAGAGGGTGACAAAGGTCGTCGAACTGGTGGATTGGGCCAGGAGCCTGCCAGACACAACCAGCAGACAGGCGGCGATAAGCAAGGGTATTGACCTGTTCACAGTCGGCTCCGGTGTGTGGGAAATCGTGCTGGAAAGATAATGTGGATTGAACTGAAGGATTCAGTCAGATCTCCCGACCTTACTGATGGTGTGGCAGGCCCGGAGACCGTCCGAACTGCCGGTAACAGAGATACTCGGATGCCACCCCGGCAATAGATGAGAAGAAATGATGCAGGCTTCCCTGAAGAGACCTTTCTTCATGAACTGCTATACCAGTGCCGGGGCGTTCCCGTCCCCCGGGATCAATCGCGCACCTCTTGTCGTATCACACGAAAATCATTAGCTTCCACCACTTTTCGAGCAGGCCTGCGCTGTGAAGGTTGTTCCGGCGCATGCAATATGGGAGGTGACGTGCTGAGTAAAGAGGATCGACGCCAACTCCGTGAAATGGGGATCGACGAGAAGGAGATCGAGCGTCAGCTTGAGTGCTTCCGTCGAGGCGTTCGTCATATACCCCTGGTACGACCCTGCACGGCCAATGACGGCATCGTCCAGCTGAACCATGATCAGGAGCCGGAACTGATCCAGGCTTACAGCCGTGCTGCGGATGCGGGTCGTCTGAGCGCATTTGTCCCTGCTTCCGGTGCGGCGAGCCGTATGTTTCGTGATCTGCTTGCCCTGCGAGCCGCCTATCCGACCCTTTCAAACGGCACCCTCGATGAACGCGCACGTGCCAACGACAGTGCGGCAATTTTCGGGCTCCGTTTCTTCCGTAACATCACGCGTTTCGCCTTTTATCCCGAGTTGCGGATGCTGATGAAACAGGATGGGCTTTCCATCGAATCACTGCTCGAAACGGGTGAAGTATCTGCCATCCTCGACTACCTGCTGACAGATAAAGGGCTCGGATTGGCCGGACTGCCAAAGGGGTTGATTCCCTTCCACCGTTATGATGGCCGTTCCCATACCGCTTTCGAGGAGCAGGTGTACGAAGCCGTGGAGCTGATCAGCGACCGCGAGGGTGTTGTGCGCATTCACTTCACAGTCCCCCCGGGTGCGGAGCCGGGAATTGCACAGACTCTGAACTCCCTGGTCGAGCAGGAGTTTGGTGAGGATTTCGAGGTTCAGATCGAATTTTCCATACAGCAGTCTTCCACCGATACCATCGCGGTGACAAAGGAGAATGAGCCATTCCGTGACGATCATGGCCGTCTCGTTTTCCGACCGGGAGGGCATGGTGCGCTGCTGAAAAATCTGAATGAACTGGATGCCGACATCGTGCTGATCAAGAACATCGACAATGTCACACCGCATGTTACATCCCAGGACCGTTACTTCCGGCGGAAAGTGCTCACCGGGTACCTTGTCCGGATTCAGGCAGCCGTGCATGCAGCATTGCGTGAACTGGAAGGGGAGATACCCGAAAAGGAGCGTATCGAGGAGATACGGTTGCTTGCAACCGAGTCGCTGGGGCACCCTCTCCCGGAAGGGTGGTATCATTGGGCGTTGAAAAAACGTGCCGAATGGCTGCAAGAAAAGCTGGATCGCCCCTTGCGTGTCTGCGGCATGGTGCCCAACACTGGTGAACCCGGTGGTGGTCCCTTCCATGTGGTTCTGCCCTCAGGCGAGATCGCTCCGCAGATTGTGGAATCCTCTCAGATTGACCTTGGCAATCCCGAGCAGAGACGGATTTTTGAAGCCTCTACCCATTTTAACCCGGTAGACCTGGTGTGCGGACTGCGCAACCACCATGGCGAGAAGCACAACCTGATGCAGTTCTCGGATCCGGAAGCGGTGTTCATCTCGGATAAAACCTTCCAGGGCCAACCGTTGAAAGCGCTGGAACTGCCCGGCCTGTGGAATGGCGGCATGGCGGGTTGGAATACCATTCTTGTCGAGATTCCCCAGCAGAGCTTTACACCGGTGAAAACAGTCAATGACCTGCTGCGTGATGAACACCGGGTTGAAAAACAGGGGAATACGAATGGTCTCTGAAGAGCCGTGAAGCGACACTCGTGTTTGGTGGCTATCGAAAGTCTTAGCCTTTTGGGTCTTCACAAGAATTTGTGCATCATCGCTGGCTGATGCAGCTGTCAAGTTCGCCTGGAGGCCGCAGGTCTCCAGGAGTGTCTTGACAACCAAACAGCAAACACCTTGTGGTAAACCCTTGTTTTATTGAAAACAAATCTGCTGAGTCAATGGAGATAGCGGCTTCCGGGAAATTGTCGGCAGCTCCTGCATGATTCATCCCGCACATCTGTTTTCAATAAAACGAGGGTCGCTTCAAGATGTCTGCTTCCTGGCGGTCAAGTCGCGCCAGGAAACGTCGCTTCGTTCCGCCTCCTGGCGAACTTGACCGCTGATTTCACGTTCAATCACTCCGGAAGAGCCCGAAAGTATTCGCCTTTTCAACAGGCGGCAGGTCTCCACTCCGCTGAAGGCCTGCCGCAATCTGCCGCAACGTTGAAGGTCGGGTCTCAGCAAGAATTTTTGAGCCAGTCTTAACTGACGCGCCTTCGATTTGTATCGCATCGGCAGTCATCGAAATCCGCAGCAGATCACCTGATGGGGCGAGCCTCGGAAAATTCGGGGTGCATTCGCTCTACAGGGTGTGTATATTGCCCACCTTTGGTGCAGGATCTCAAGGCCTCGTCGTGATATCCACGGACTATCACCACTTGTCGTAACAGGCCATCACCCGTTCATGGAGCCGAATTCGACCGATGATACCCATCGCCGTCAGGATCGCTCTATCCAGCTTCATTTTGGCATTTTTGGGATTTGCCCTCGCTCAACCACTTCACGCCCAGGTGGATGAGGAGGAAGATCTCACTCTTGACAACCTCTATTACCACGGCTATTCCTACGGTACCGAAGCGGCCTTCAACCCCCTCTCGATGAGTGTCGGTTATTCGATGGCGATCATGCAGATCACCAATCGGAACAACAACCTGCGTGCCTTTCCCTTCTACCAGGCGCACCGTACCCTTATGTGGAACCTGGAACGGCCCGGATCGGTGGTGGGGCAATATGGATGGGATCAGTTCCTTTCACGAGAAATTGTGCCAACCAGTTTCCGGATGACCAATGTGCAGTACTGGCCGAACTACAAGCTGCACCTGATCGGCGGTGGGATGCTGCATGTGGCGGCGACAGAGTGGTTCGAGTACCACGGTTACCCCTATCCGCACCTCTGGTCCTTCGTCTCAAATCTCGGAATGCACTACTTGAACGAGGTGATGGAGATCGGAACCTACCAGGGTCCGACAGCCGATCCGATCGCCGACCTCTATATCTTCGGCCCGGCGGCTTACATCCTCTTCAGCAACCGGACTGTTGCCCAATTCTTCGCTCAGA
>Ga0209164_1000804_pt1 | contig 54388 bp, 50 predicted proteins | sample MTBNYHSulfiMetaG_FD_187458 | JGI IMG/M metagenome (GOLD analysis project Ga0209164, IMG submission 187458) | Enrichment culture microbial communities from rom New York Harbor, USA that are MTBE-degrading - MTBE-NYH (New York Harbor Sulfidogenic)... | ecosystem: Environmental > Aquatic > Marine >... | reverse complement strand
ATAACATATCAAGATAAAGACTATACCAATTATATTCTATATCATTTATAATTATTTCACATAATAATAATGAATCCTTTGGATTCATTGCATTATTGCAATTTTTTAAAATTATTTTTGCTTTTTTATCATCCCAGTCATGTAATATATGTTTCATAATATAGCAATCCCCACCAGGTGGGATTTTATTAAAAAAACTTCCACAGATAAAATTACATCTATCACTAAATTTATTTGATTTTTCAGCTTCTATTATATTATTTTTTGTTTCAAATAAAGTACCTTTGATATTATTGTATTTATTTAATATTGAAAATAAAAAATTTCCATTTCCTCCTCCAATATCAAAAATATGTTTATATTTAGTAAAATTATATTTTGAAATAATCTCCGGCATTATTAATTTTGATGATTCTTCCATAGAATTGTTAAAATATTGACTTTGAATTTGATTCTTTTCTAAATATTCCCAAAAGGATGAAAAATTATCTGGAATATTTAATTTTCCATTTTTTAAAGTATTTATAATTCCTTTATATCCCCAATACCAATCAGTAGCTTGTATCATTAACATGTTTCTAATACTGAAGACATTATTTTTTATTAAATATATTCCAAATTTACCAAGAGAGTATTTTTTTGTTTTTTTATTAATATTAATTATTTGCATGGCATTTAAAACTCTTAGTACTCTATATAACAATAATTTTTTCGTGTTTGTTTTTAATGCAAGTTCTTCAATACTTAATTCATTATTATTTAAAATATCCGGTAAATCTAATTCGATTGAAATTTTTATCAATTGAGAATACATATGTCCCATTCCCATAAATTGGAGTTGTGTAATTGGAGAATAATATTTATATTTTAATTTTTCTATTTTTCTAATTAATTTAATAATAATTTTATCTATTATTTTATTTTGCCTTTTTCTATAATCATACATTTTAAAATTTCCACTTTATTAATAAATTATAAATTAAATATTTTTTTTAATCTTGTCGTCTCACTGGGTATAGTGGGACAAATTTTTTAAAATTTATGAGAAATTTTTATTACAGCAGGTTAAAATGCCTCTATATTTTTGGCAGTTACATTTAAAAGCAATAATAAATTATTTTTAATAATACTGCTTGCAATTTTATATAAAAATATTTAAAAACAATTTGTACAAGGATTTATTATGATTGACATGAATAAAATATGGGATAAAGCAAATAAAGATTATATTATAAATAAAAACTTTATCTGGCTAAACAGCTGTGGTACAAACCCTGCAGGCACTCATATAATAAAAGAAATAAAAAATTATATAAAAGAATACGGTGAAAAATGCATCTTAACAAAAAAATATCCGTTAAATGAAACAAAAGAATGCATACAAAATATCCTGTCAAAATTACTGGACTGCTCACCAGATGATATAGCTATTGTTCATAATACAGCGGAGGGAATGAATTTCATCTCGTACGGTTTACAATTAAAAAAGAATGATGAAGTCCTATTACTGGAGAATGAATATCCAAGCAATGTTTACCCCTGGGAGCACTGGCAAAACAAAGGAGTTAAAATAAAAACAATTTCTGCCGGTAATTCTCCCGACGAATTTTTAAACAATTTTAATAAATCAATATCCAAAAATACTAAACTCGCTGCTGTCTCTGCAGTACACTGGTGTACTGGTATGCCCCTGCCTATAAAAGAAGTATCTCAAATCTGTAAAAAAAGAAATATTGACCTGGCACTAGATGCAGCTCAGGGAGCAGGCCATGTACCGATTAAAATAAACGAATGGGATATCCCCTTTACTTCATTTTCCGCATGGAAATGGCTTTTAGGTCCAATAGGGCTTGGTATATTAATAATACCAAAAAAGCACTTAAAAAAATTAAATCCTGTATTTAAAGGAACAAGCTCTGTTAAAGAACCTGAAAAATACCTGCCTTACCAGGATAAATTAATGCCGACAGTTGAGCGTTATATGATATCAACGCCGAATTTCTGCGACTGGGTATATTTTAAAATAAGCCTTGAGTACCTTGATAAAATAGGTTTTGACAATGTAATGAAGAGGATTTATGAATTATCGGGATGCATAGAAATGATTTTAAAGGAGTCCGGATTTAAGGTATTATCCGATAACTTTTATTTAAATAAATCAAAAGTAAATACAGGCATCATCGTTGCCGAAAAAGAGGGGATTGATCCAAAAGTAATAATAAAAAAATTGCAAGAATACAATATTATAGTCAGGGAACGTCTCGGCAGGATCAGGATAGCTCCCCATATTTTTATAAGTATAAAACAGCTTGATAAATTAAAAAAAACATTAAAAATAATATTATAAATCAAAATAAGCACTTAGCACACTACTTTTAGAGGTCAAGGAAAAAATTTTATGTCTCATCATAACAGCGGTGTTAGTTACAGGGGAAGCAAAGTGAAACTTGTTGATTGATAGGATCGCTTTGGATTGCTTTACTGCATTCGCAATAGACAATTAAGGATCATGTCTCTGCGAGCCAAAAGATGAAGCAGACCGGAGCTTGTTGATTAATAATGATAGTATATTGCTTACCTGCACTAATAATAGAAAAGTAGTAAAAAATGTTGTTTTATATTTTTCTAAAATAAAATTATAAATTTATAACTTGATTATTTAAATAATTTAATTGTAAAATAACCGGAAAATGAAATACAGTACTACAAGCATCGTAATAATATTATTAATAGTCTCGGGCGGTATATTCTGCATAATCATATCCCTAGCCCAATTAATGATAAAAAATAAAAAAATTATCAATTTTATAAGCTCTGCAATATTTTTTTTATACGGCACCTGTATATTATGCGATACAAGATACAGGACCGGTACGGAAAACATAACGCCTCATCTGTTATATATAAATTATCCTTTATTACTATTATTGGGGCCGACAATATTCTTCTACTTTAGAATGCTTGTAAGTGATAGATTAAAAATTAAATTAAAAGATTTATTATTATTTTTTCCAGGTTTGTTTGCACTGATTTATTTTATACCTTTTTATATACAAAACGCACAAACAAAATTAATCCTCTACCCCTTAAGCAGTAACAGTAATTTACTAATAAGATATTCTTATAATATTATAGATTATTCTTTAATGGGATGGATCCTTCTATGTTTTATTCTGTCATTTAGATATACTTATTTTTTATGGAATAAAACAACGCTTAAAAATATCAGGATTATCCGTATTATATTAATTTATATAATCATAGGGATAGTATTCATGATTCTCCTTGTTTATTCTGATGTAACGGATAATTTCTTATTATACAAAGCCGGTTTACTCTTTTCAAACATATTCATGATAACTCTTGTTTTTATGAATTACAGGTATCCTGATTTTTTCAGTATATTGAGGAAAGAAACAAGTAAAGTAAAATATACAAATTCACAAGTTAAAGGTCTCAATATAGGAGCAGTCATAGAAAGAATCAATGAATTGATGGAATATGAAAAAATATACAGCGATGAAAATCTAAACTTAAATAAATTCAGCGACATACTGGGCATCACTGCCCACCAGTTATCAGAAATAATAAATAAAAATTTAAATACCAATTTTAATTCATTCATAAATAATTACAGGATAAATGCCGCAAAAAAAATGCTTGCAGATAATACAGACTATAATATACTCTCTGTTGCCTTTCACTGCGGATTTAACTCCAAGACCACATTTAATACGGTATTCTTAAAAGTTACGGGCATGTCCCCTTCAAATTACAGGGAAAATCATAAAAAAAAATAGAGTTCAAATTTATAAATCCGAACGATTAATTAACCTTTATGTAATATATTATTTATAGATAAATAATTTAAGTGAGGTAGAGTATGTTTTTAGAATATTTAAAACATAATTTATTATATAAAGTAACACTCTTTTTTTTAATTATATTACTGTTAGTATCATGCCAACCACCTGTTGAAGAAGAGAACGGAGTCGATGGAAGTAATAACAGTGGCAGTGGGAGTAATAACAGTAACAGTGAGCTGACAAATATATGGACATGGATATCGGGAAGTAATACAAGAAATCAAACCGGCGTTTACGGCACAAAAGGAACACCTGACTCATCAAATATACCGGGTGCAAGAGACAGCAGTATCAACTGGATTGACTCATTCGATAATCTCTGGCTCTTCGGTGGATACGGATATGACAGCAATGGAACTGATAAAGAATTAAATGATTTATGGAAGTTTGACGGGACTAACTGGACATGGGTATCCGGGAGTAATACTGTAAGCCAGAATGGAATCTACGGAATAAAAGGAACACCTAACTCCTCAAACATACCCGGTGCAAGACAAAACAGTATTAGTTGGATCGATTCATCAGGTAATCTATGGCTCTTCGGCGGATATGGTTATGACAGCAGCAAGAATCATCGAGGTTGTCTTAATGATTTATGGAAATTTGACGGCGCAAACTGGACATGGATATCAGGTAGCGACGGGATGCTTCAAACCGGTGTTTATAACACAAAAGGAACATCTAACTCCTCAAACATACCGGGTGCAAGGCGATACAGTATAAGCTGGATCGATTCTTACGGTAATCTGTGGCTCTTCGGCGGGTATGGACTGGACAGCACAGGAAATATAGGTTATCTCAATGATCTGTGGAAGTTTGACGGTGCAAACTGGACATGGGTATCAGGAAGCAATAATGTAAATCAGAGCGGGACATACGGAACAAAGGGAAGTACAGATGCATCAAACATACCGGGTGCAAGAGACAGCAGTATCAGCTGGATTGATTCTTCCGGTAATCTCTGGCTATTCGGTGGGACAGGATATGACAGCACTGGGAGTAGTGGTTATCTCAATGATTTGTGGAAATTTGACGGCGCAAACTGGACATGGGTATCAGGAAGCAATAATGTAAATCAGAGCGGGACATACGGAACAAAAGGAAGTACAGATGCATCAAACATACCGGGTGCAAGGCGATACAGTATAAGCTGGATTGACTCATCAGGCAATCTCTGGCTCTTTGGTGGGCAGGGATATGACAGCACAAATACCGGTTATCTCAATGATCTGTGGAAGTTTGATGGAATTAACTGGACATGGGTATCGGGACGCAATACAAGAAATCAAACCGGTGTTTACGGCACAAAAGGTACAGCAGATCCGGCAAACATGCCGGGAGCAAGATATTACAGTATAAGCTGGATTGATTCATCCGGCAACATGTGGCTCTTCGGAGGGAACGGATTGGATAGCACAGGAACTAACGGTTATCTCAATGATCTGTGGAGATATCAACCTTAGAGATTTTTAAACAAATAATTTAAGCGAGGTAAAGTATGTTTTTAGAATATTTAAAACATAATTTATTATATAAAGTAACTATCTTTTCTTTAATTATAATACTGTCTGTATCATGCGAGACGCCAGTTGAAGAAGAAGAAAAGGAAGATGACGAAAAACAGAAGCCTGTAGCTGAATTTAAGATTACTTTTGAAGGAGCTAATCAAGGAGTGTTTGATCCTATTATAGTTAATCCTGCCGAAACAGGCAGCAATAATGTTAATATCAAAATGATACCGGCTGGTATTAATAATTTTGTCTCATATGAGAGATATCGTATTGATTTTACAGGAGATGTGGGTAAATTACCTGATACTGTTGGTGTTAAAATTATATGGACCATGCAGGAAGCCATATCATTTTATTGGGGTAGTGATGCCTCACATAGCGGTACGCTTACTGTGAATGTTCCACGCGGAGGCGGCACAATAGGTGTAGATGGCACAATAATTAACACAAGCGGTAATGTTCGTCCATATGTTAGAAGCGATAATAGTACTGCTGGAACCGTTAAATTTGAAGCAGATAATGTTTATACACTGACCTGTACTGTAGTCCGATAAGCATTTATAAGACAATAAGGCATCATGTCTCTGCGATTCTACACTACTTTTTAAAAAATTATTAAAGACAGCGTTTATCCTGCGTTCACCAGCGGTTCCTTTTTTATCTTTCCTAATAAAACAATCTGTTTAATAACGGTCGTTTTACATATATTGCATCATGGGGGCACATCTCCTGGCAGCAGTAACATTTTATACATTTGTAATAATCATAAACAGGAGGCTTCTTATTATTCTCAAAATAAATAGCTTTATCCTCCAACGGACAGGCTTCTATACAAATGCCGCATTTTTTACACTTTCCTTTTTTTATAACAGGTCTGTTAATAACAAGATTAAAAAGATGCGCAAATGGTAATATTTTTGTTTCTTCTTTTACAGGCTGCCTTACCACTTTAAATCTTTTGTTGATAAGCCTATCGATATCATCCCCAACAAGCTCAATTTCATCTGTTGCATATGTACCGAGTCCGATTTGCTTGCCGAAAACATTTGTGGCAACATACTCCGGGTCCAGATTAATAATCTTGCAAAAAATGCTGTCAAGAGCAATTGGATCATCTGATACAATAATACAATTCATTTTTACAAGATCACCGTTTGACGGCCCGTTGCCCTCCATAGCAATTATACCGTCCATGATGTTTAATCTGGGCTTTATATAATTTGCAAGGCAGGAAAGCATTCTGCAAAAATCATAAGCTTTCTGAAATTTGGAATGAAACATCTGCTTATGAGAGCCGTAGACACATCCCAGTAAATTTTTTACTGCCCCTGTTATCCTTGTAAGCTCATGTGCTTTCATCTTGGGTAAATTTATTAACCCGTCGGACTCCAAAACCGCATTTGCTATATTAAAAGACACTTCACTTACTCCGTCATTTAATTTTACTACTTTACCGTCTTCAAAATCAGACATTTTTATACCATACTTTCTTGCAACATCAGTAAAACCGCATTTTTTAGCAACTTGCAGAGGCTTGCCGAAACCCGGTGAATCCCCATATGTTACATTGGCACCAAAATCATACAGGATTTTTAAAACAGCCTCAAATATTACAGGATGAGTTGCCAAACCTTTTGACGGTAAAGCGGCAAAGAGCATATTGGGTTTTAAAAGTATAGTTTCTCCTTTTTTAATAAATTTTCCTACTCCGCCCAATAAATTAATCCCTTTTAAGATTGCTTCATACACCTTATCAAAATCATAATTATCACAAAAAACAACAGCCGCTTTGCTCATAATCTTCTCCTCTATAAAATATATCAAAAAAATTAAATCAAAAAAATATAATATTTAAAGATTTTTACTTTTCTATTTACAAATAATACTAAAAATAATAATATTAATTTAGTTTTTTTTTAAGCCAATACATAAAAGGAGCAACATCATAGATATATTATTAGCAGGAGATGAAAAACTCTGTGATTTTTATAGACTTTTCTTTAAAAAAAATAATTTAAGGGCTGTGATATATAAACAATTAATAGAAGGCAGCATAGAAGATGAAGAGGATAATAAAGAGGAACAAGATGAAAAAAATGAACAAAAGAATGATATAGACTATAATTTTCAGTGTGCTGTTATATTTATTAAAAGAGATATACATAGAGCAGAAGACGAGATTAAAGAAATTATAAATAAATTTCATTCCAAAATATTGATTTTACCTGTTGTGGAAAATGATAATTTTGCAATTATTGATACACTTTATAACATCGGTATTAGTGAGATCTTCTTTGATACAAAACCTGAAAACATATTGGAGCAGATAAAATCTTTAGTAGAAACAAATGATAATAAATCTAATGTAGATAAAAATCCTGTACAAAAAAATACTCATTATGTCATTGATTTTTTTGAAAAAAACGGAACATTTATAGTAGAAATCAGCGGCAGTCTGATAAAAAAGAAACTTATCCCGTTAAAACTGATGTTTGAAAACATATTAAAGGCAAAATTTCAAAGTATAAAAGGAATAATATATATATTTTCAGATGTACAGGAATCAACAATAAATTTTGAAAATATTTGGACATTGCTAAGGATTTGGAAAGAATTGGGCTTTAATTATAATAAAATCTCATACTTAACACAATCAGAACTGATAATAAAAATAATAAACAAATATTTTTCAAGATTCGGCATGAAACATAACACTGATTTATTGGAATATGTAAAAAATAATTACCCGGAAATATCTAAAAAAGATGAAATGGCTATATTTGATTTTTCTGCCCAGCTTATTCAATCACCAAAAAAAATATATACAGGTTGATAAATAACATTTTATATAATTATAATAAAGCAGGTAAAAATTTAAGCTAGTATATCAATATTCTCACCAACACCTTCCGGCACATAAGACTGTACAACAGCAGTTGACTCTGTTGTGCTTGGCATTGGTTCAGGAGGTGGTGCAGATGGAATATATAATGCTACACTGTCAACTTCCATATTATTATCTCCATTATTAATTATAATACATATTTTATAATAATAAAAAAAAATTTACAATTAAATTATTTTTACGTATATTTGACTTTATGAATATTTTATGATACTGGTTATTAAAATTAAATTAATCTAAGGAAGAGCTTTATGGAAGATAATGAAAAAATAATTGGTGAAAGCTTATATAATTTTCAAGCTGCCTTAAATCAAAATGACAGCAACATGGAAGAATATATTAATAAAAATTACTGCAATAAATGGATCTCTGATGAAATGTATAGCATCTTATCAATAAGAACCGGTCTTGTTAATTCTATAATACAATTTTTAATAAAAGAAGGTTTATTAAATATAGAAAAAGTAATGTTGAGTATAATAACGGATCCTCTTGCTCATGATATTGAACATACCCCGACTATAAAATATAAAGGCAACACTTATGTAACTACTCATAGTATGATATATAGTAAGTTTCTTGCATGTTCTAATCCAAATATTAAAGGGATTTTTGTTGATTCTCCAAATATAAGATTAGAGATCGAGAGTCCTAATAATATACAACGAGGCAGATATATTGTAGATTTTTCACAGATTGATATCGAATTAAGAAGAAACAGGAATATAAGCCTTGACGATTATTACAATAAACAGCAGTATGTTGCTGATATATTGAATGAAGATATGGATAAAATCAAAAATTTTTTTGAGAGAATGCTAGTTTTTGCTACAGAAGAAATAAATAAAAACAATAAAGAAGATTTAAAAAAACTTGGAGTTATCATAGAAGTACCTAATATGCCTTTTCCTGCTTATCAAAAGGATAAAGCTATTTTAAAATATGGAGCAAAAAAGCTGGAAGAAAAACTCGGTGAAGAGACAAAATCACAATTTTTCTGGATTACAGGTTTACAAAGAGAAAATTATGACTTAATATATCCCTATTTACTGCCAGGCAACAAAAAAATTAACCCGTTAAAAATAGAATCATCAAATATCTTCAATTATGACATTGTAGCAAAAGGTATAGATGCAAAAACTGGTAAATACAATCAAGCTTTGGAGATTTTATCAGGAGGAATACGTGAATGGCTCTATGATGCAATTGTAGAAAGAATAATAGATAATAAAGTGCTTCCTGAAAAACCGGTAATCAATAACGGCAATATTGAAAACATAAATGCATTAGGGGGTTACGGCCCATTTCTATATTATGCCTCAATGAAAGACAAAAACGGTAAACAATTATTCCCGGAGACAATGGGCGGCGGCATCGGTGTCGAAAGAACACTTTATACTCTTTTAAAAAGCGATAAAATAAATAAAATCGATGATGTAACATTCTTTGGTAAAAATCCTGATTCACATCCTATATATTTATTTTAATTATAAAGAAAAAAGTAATGATTTAAGGAGAATCAATGAATAGAGAATATATAAAAAATATCTTCAATATGGATGCAAAAAATCAACAGATAGAAGTATACGGCTGGATAAAGACAAAACGTGAATCAAAAAATATATGTTTTTTAGAGTTGAATGACGGTTCATGTATTAAAAATCTACAGATAATTACCGATGAAAACACAAAAGATTATGAAAAAATAATCACTAAAATTTATACAGGGGCAAGTGTTAAGATTACAGGTAATCTGGTAGTGTCTCCTGGCGGGAATCAAAATGTCGAAGTACATGCAACTGATATTGATATAATCGGAGAAGCCCCGCAGGACTATATATTACAAAAAAAAAGACATTCATTTGAGTTTTTAAGAAGTATCGCTCATTTACGGGTAAGAACCAATACCTTCAGTGCTATTGCACGAGTTAGAAATGCGGCAAGTTTTGCAATACACAAATTTTTTCAAGAAAACAACTTTATATATGTTCATACTCCAATAATCACCGCTAGTGATTGTGAAGGTGCCGGTGAAATGTTCCAGGTAACTACACTGCCGATAGAAGAAATGATTAAAAATAGAGAAAAAATAGATTATGCAAATGATTTCTTCGGTAAAAAAGCATCTTTGACAGTAAGCGGACAGCTTGAGGGAGAAACATATGCCTGTGCTTTAGGAAATATTTATACTTTTGGTCCGACCTTTAGAGCAGAGCATTCAAATACAACAAGACATTTAGCAGAATTCTGGATGGTAGAACCGGAAATGGCATTTTGCGATATAAATGGGAATATGGATACAGCAGAAAATTTTTTAAAATATATTTTTAAATACATACTCGAAACTTGCCCTGAAGATATGCAATTTTTTAATGACCGTATAGATAATACAATATTTAATAGTTTAGAAAATATAATTAATAATAAGTTTTTAAGAATTACATATACTGAAGCAATTAAAGAATTAGAAAAATCAAAAGAAAATTTTGAATTTCCTGTCAAATGGGGCATAGATCTTCAATCGGAACATGAAAAATATCTGACTGAAAAGGTATTTAAAAAGCCATTAATTCTTATTGATTATCCAAAAGAAATTAAAGCATTCTATATGAAACTTAATGATGATAATAATACTGTACGGGCTATGGATATTTTAGTACCGAGATTGGGTGAAATAATTGGAGGCAGTGAGAGAGAATCCAATGAAACAAAATTAATTAATAGGATTAAAGAATTAAATTTAAATGTAGAAGATTATTGGTGGTATTTAGAATTAAGAAGATTCGGCAGTGTTCCTCATTCAGGATTTGGACTTGGTTTTGAAAGATTAATACAATTCATTACCGGGATGCAGAATATCAGGGATGTTATACCTTACCCAAGAGCATTTAAAAGTATTGATTTTTAAAATCATACCAAAAATCATATTTATGTAAATAATCTTATTAATTATATTATATATATTATCATTTATTAAATAATGAATTTTAGGATGTTTTTATGAATTTTAAAAAAATATTTTATATAACATTTTTCTTAACTATATATTTATTGGTAATATATCCATCAAATAGAGTTCCCGCAATAATAAAATCTCAGGATACTATTTTTGAAAAAATATCAAAAGATATTAATAGTAATTTACCAAATAATATTGAAATATTAATATATAAGCTTACACTATTAAACGGTTCTGAGGAAGTTGAAAAAAAAATCAACCAAAAATTTAATGAAATCGTTTCTGTACTCCAAAAAGTAAATAATTATTCTATTATTTTTGAAAAAGATATTATTGAAAAATATAAAAATAATAAAGAAATAAATATATCATTTTTAGAAAATCAGGATGAATTAGAATTAATAGGTTTTGGTAAATTATTAAATCAAGATGCAGTTATGATATCATCTGTAACAATAATCGAAGGAAAAACAAAAAAAGTCTGGGATAAAGTATCTCACAAATTTATTGATAAAAAAATTGCACTTATACAAGGTAATATTTTTAATACAAAAAACAACAACTCTATTTTAAGATTTTCATATTATTTTTATTTAGAAGAATAAAAAATCATTATTAAGTAATAATCTCATTAATAAGATTAATAGAAACAGCTTTACCGGTATTCTCATCTATATCAGAAATAACGCCCTGGATAACTATATCCTGTTTTTCTATTTTCGAATAATAAAATTGTCCATCTTTTACTTTTTTTATTTCCACATCAACAGACAATCCGCCAACACTATAATACCCTCCGCAATATCCAAGTCCTGTAATTATTCCTGTTTTCCCAGCAACTACTCTATTATCAGCTGTAAGCACTCTCAAATGAGAACCTGCTACTAAAGATGCACGACCGGCTAAATACCAATGCATTGCCTGTATTTCACTGGTAGTACCGCCATGAAAATCAACAATTACTATTTTTGCTTCATAATTAATTTTTTCGATTACTTTATCCACAGAATAAAAAGGATCCATTGCAAAAATCTTATTAAAATTAGTTCTTCCTAAAATATTGATTACAGCAATTTTTATATTATTATAATTAAAAATAAAATACCCTTTACCTCCCAATGCAGTTGGCAGATTATATGGTTTTAATACATAAGGAAGCTTTAATAATTCCTTAACATCTTTCTTATTAAATATAAAATCACCGCTTGTAATTGCATTAATACCGATGCCATGCAATTTTGATGCTGATCTTTTTAATAATCCATATCCGTCTGATGTCCCGTCACAATTTGCAATAATAAAATCTATATTATATTTTTGTTTAATACTGCCAATTTTATCTTCTAAAATTTTAATTGTCGGAATACCGATTATTTCACCTAAAAATAAAATTTTAATCACTTAATTTTCTCACCTTCTAATCCTGCCAAATTTTTCACCATTTACAATAGCAATGACATCATCATATCCGGCATAATTAAAATCTCCACGGTATGAGTGTTTCAATACAGAAGAAGCAACCGCAAAATCCAATGCTTTTTGTATATTTTCATTAAATTTACTTAAACCAAATAAAATTGCCGATGAAAATGAATCCCCTGAGCCGATCCTATCATAAACAGGTTCTATTAAATATGGTTCAAATTGATTAAAATGATTTGGAGAAAAGAAAAACTGATTTGTCTGCCTGATATATAAAACGCCGCCAATATAATTTGAGTTTGCACTTTTAGAATCCCGTATTGATAAGGCAACAATTTTTAAATGAGGAAAAAGTTTAGATATTTTTAATAATATATTTTGATAATAAATTAATAAATCTTCATTATCCTTAAAATTATTTTTTTTCTCTATTCCAAAAAAATTCTGTATATCAGTTTCATTACCAAAAAGATAATCACAATAAGTGACCATATCACTCATTATTCTTGATTTATTAATGATTTTGTTGTCTACTTTATAATTCCATAATTTTGCTCTATAGTTAAGATCACAGCTTACTTCAAGCCCCATCTCTTTTGCCAGCCTGACTGATCTTATAGATATATCCATTAATCTTGCAGATAGAGCCGGTGTAATTCCGGAGATATGATAGATATTATTTTTTGAAAATACCTTATTAAAATGATAATCTTCAAAAGTAAAACAATTAATTGCAGAATCATTTCTGTCATATATTACATTAGATGACCTATTTGAAACTCCTTCCTCAACAAAATATATCCCCATCCTTCCTTTATCAGAACGAACCACAAAATTTCCATTAATATTAAATCTATTTAATTGAGCTACTGCTGCATCACCGATAGGATTTTTTGGTAAAGCAGAAATAAATACAGCTTTACCTCCTAAATTAGAAATATTAACTAAAAAGTTAACTTCAGATCCGCCGAAATAAATTTCTAAATATTTTGGTATTGCAGCAAATGTCTCTTTGTTTAGAGGATTGAGTCTTATCAACATTTCGCCAAAAGCACATATTTTCATATAATAATTATACCATTAAATCATTTTAATTAACTTAAAAAAAAAAAAATCATAAAATGATTAAAAAATTTTAAAATGATTTTTAACATTAATTATTTTTTTTGAAAAGTTATAATTTTTTATTTACTTTTTAACAGAGATATTAAAAAAAGATTTTTTTGGTTTATATAATGTTAAAGCTTTAACAGAATCAATCTTACCGACATTCTTTTCTTTTTTTCTGGATATTTTTTTCTTTTCTTTTAAAGACCTTTTTAATTCATTTTTCTCTTTTTTTCTTTTTTCATTTTCTTCTCTTATTTTATTTTTTTCATTTTTAGAAATAATATTATAATCTTTTATTATTTCAGTTTTATCACTTTTTAAAATAAAAGCATGTGCAATACTTCTTATATCTTCAACACTATTGTCCAACAGTCCTTTCATCTTATTTAATGAAAATATTGATTTAATATTTTTATCCAGATTATTAACAAAATTATTATTAATCTCCATAATATTTTTTATATTAATATTTTCACTCTCAGTTTCGTTTATAATATTTTCATTTGCTTCATTAATCATCTTTATACTTGAATTAACATTGGTCAATACTTCAATAACTTCCTTTATTTTATCTACACTTAATCCGACACGTTTTTCATTAATCTTAATTAATTCTCCAATCTCATTTGCTGCATTATGTGCAAGCCTTGCTAATTTTCTTATTTCATCCGCAACAACACCAAAACTTTTTCCGGCTTCGCCGGCTCTACTTGCTTCTATCGCAGAATTAACAGCAATTAATCTTGTTTTTTCAGAGATTATATTAATTATTTCAGTAATAAAATTAACCTGTTCTATTGTTTCAGATATTCTATCAATTTCACCGGACATTTCTCTTACCATATTTGTAGACAGATCAGAGTTAACCATTACCTGATTAATAATACCTTTTGTATCCTTTACAATTTGATAAATTTTTTCAATAGATCTTTTTAAAGAATCTTGTTTATCAATTATTTGATCTATCAGATTTTTCTGTATCTGTAATCTTTCATCAAACTCCATAATTAATTTATTTAAACTACCCTGATATCCCTTAACATTGTTTGATGATTTTTGTATATTTGATATAATCTCAATATGAGCTCTCAACATTCTTTTAAAATTTCTAAATAAAATTCCAATCTCATCTTTTGATTCTGATATTAAATCAACATCCAAATATCCCTGACTTACTTTTTCTATTGCATAATTAAATTTATTTAACGGATATGATAATGAATTACCTAATGTTAATATATATATTCCTAAAATAATATTTATTATTAAAAACAATATCACAGAAATTATAATTACATTTAGATTTTCCAATAATATATTTTTTTTAGGATAAAAATATACAAATTTAATATTATCCATATTCAATAATTTTGATTCTAAAATATATAATTGATACTTATTCCCTGAAAATCTATAATTAATAATCTTAGTATTTTTTGGTGCAGTAAAAAATTTATAATTAGTTTCATTATTTATAATCTTAATAAAATCATCATCATTAATTACTTTATCTATGTCAAAATCAATATTGCTTTTTTCAGTAAAATATAAAATATTATTATTGGGACCTAATATATAAAAAAATCCGGTTTCTATTGAAGTATAATCATCAATATTAATTTTTTTTAAACTTTCAGTATTTTCTAAAGACATATAATTGATATTTTTTGACAGATTAAACAGCAGATAATCATAATACTTCTTATTATGATTATCAATTGTTAAATAATTATTTGTAATTATTATAAAAAAAACAGTAAAAAATAATAATAGAAAGGACGTTACAAATAATAGAAATAATCTAATTTTTATATTTAAAAATCTTTTTAAGCCTATAGGCATAAATAACCCTTATATTTATAATAACATAATTTATTTTAAAGGACTTTAATTATTTATCGTAATATTCTATTATAATTTAATTTATTTTTTATCATTAAAACATATTATTTTAATTTTCTTTTGACTAATTAATAATAATACTTTATATTCCTATAAGATGAAAAAAGAACATATAAATATTGCCAATATACTAACATTTTCAAGAATAATTTTAGGTTTAATGTTTTTATTAATTTTCATCATTATTAAATATAAATATTTTCTTATTAATAACATAAATATACTTGTCTTAGAAATAATATCTTTTTTTATCTATATTTCAGCAATAATTACAGATGGTCTTGACGGTTATTTTGCAAGAAAAAAAGATAAAGTAACTGATTTTGGTAAACATTTTGATCCTTTAAGCGACTCAATATTTTTTATTATTGTCTTTTTTACATTTTTTATATTAGGGTTGATGCCGATTTATTTTCTAATTATTATTTTTATAAGAGAAGCATTCATGCATGCATTTTTAAGGCCCTATATAAAATCAAAGGGGACTTCACTGCCCGCCAGTATTTACGGTAAAATTAAAACTGTATTTCAATCAATTTTTTCACTAATAATTTTATTAATGTTAATTTTAAGAAGAATTATTTCAATATTTAATATTAAAATATGCTTATTAAATAATTTTGATCTAATATTAAAAATAACGTCTTTTACATTTTTTGCTATTATTACCTTTTTATCATTATTAAGCCTTACTATATATATAGTCAACATTCTTAATAAGAAATAAAAATTAATCAAAAATTACCATCTAAACATTTTTTATATTAGGACGAGAATATTAATATAAATTACTCTTAGATTTATTATTAAAAGTGGGAGGATAATAATGATAAGAGGTGTAAACCTAAGCAATTATTATAGAATGGCTCAAATAAGTAATACATTAAATAAATTTATGAGAGAAATAACAATTACAAAAGCACATATATCCAGTACTCTTAAATCAGCATTCTCTCATAATGATATAGGTAATAATGTAGATTTATTGATATAATAAAATAGTTAACTAAATAAAACAGTTTCTTCAATTTTTTTCATGATCATATTAACTATTTCATCTGTACCCTCTTTAATATTTGATTCTTTTAATTGATCCTGATATTTTTTTATATTATTAATAAAATTATTTAAATTATCAATTTTAAAATCTGATATTTTACAGCCCTCACCCCAATCGCTTTTATCAAGCATATAAATATTTAATCTTTGTTCAAAATTACCTTCTAAACCAATAGCAAAAAAAGGCTTTTTTAAATAAACAGATTCACTGATTAAAGTATTTCCCCCTGTTGATATAACAGCCTTGCATCTTGATAAGTAATCAATAAACTTATGAGGATTTATCGAATGAAATTCGATCCAATCTCTTTTATATAATAAATCATTTTCCTCCAGATCTTCATATTTTGTAAACACAACAAATTTTTCACTATTAATTTGTGATATTATCGGAAGCAATTTATCTATTAAAATCTTATGAGCATAAACAAGAATAAAATCTTCATATACAGCTTTGTTTTTTAAATCTTTTATACTGCTTCTGACTAACGGACTTACAGCTTTAACTGTCTGAGAATATTTTTTATTAATCGGAAGATTAAAAAAACAGGTTAAAATAAAAAGATCTGAAAAAGGATGATATATTTTTAATGTATTTCTTATAAATAACAGCTCTACTTTCTCTCTAAAATTAAATTCCTTTAAATTTATATCACAAAACAGCATTGAATGCTGATTATCCAATGTAATGAAGGGCTTTTTTCTAACATCAGCAATCCTTGGCAGTAACGGCTCAAGATCAGATATGGCAAAATCAAAATCATTAAAATGCTTCATATAGTATCTATTTAAAGATGTTTGGGTTTTCTTCATAATCTTCGCATAAAGTTTTCTAAAAGGAAAAATCGTAGTATGTAAAAAATCCAATTTTAATATTCTTAAAACAACAGCCCAATTATTTAAATTGCTTATTGTTGATCCCAAGGATTTTAACACTCCTGATTTTTTATAAATAAATCTTAAACCCGGGATTTTTTTAATTATTATATCTTTGGGTAAATCATTATCCATTGTAAAAATGTTCCATGTATCCCCATAAAGATAAAGCGTTATTTCACAAGCAGGCATTCTCTTCTTTAATGTATTAATTATTTCAATATTTCTGCCATAATGCCCATGCCCTTCACCGCAAATTGAATATGCTATTCTTAATTTTTTATCATTATTGTTTTTTAAAGTAATATTTCTTACTATACGCATATCTGATTATACCAATTATAATGTTATTTGATATTAATGTATTATTAATTAAATTACCAATATTTTTTAAATAATTACAAATATTTTAAATTATACTTAAATATAATAAGCACATGTTTTTTTAATTCCTTCAAATATATCTACTTCCGGCATCCATCCTAACAATGATAAAGCCTTTTTATTATTTAAACAGGATCTTTTTATATCACCTAATCTGGGTTTTTCTAAAACAGGTTTTATCTCTTTTTTAAGTGTATTACATAATATTTGAAAAATTTGATAAGTTTTAATCCCTTTATTTGTACTTATATTTATAATTTCATTGTTCCCTTTTTCACAAGCTAAAATATTAGCCCTTGCTACATCATCAACAAAAATATAATCCCTGATCATACCCTTCATATTATTGTTAAATTTATAAATAACAGGGGATTGATTTTTTATAAGTTTATTAATAAATATGGGAATCACTCCTGATTCTCCCAAAATATTTTGTCTGGGTCCATAAACATTGCTGTATCTAAGAATTGTATAATTTATATTATGATTCTTACAAAAAAACATTAAATATCTTTCCGATGCATATTTTGCAATAGAATAAGGATTTAAAGGATTACAAGGATCACTTTCCTTTGAAGGATAATTATTTGACTCATTATAAACCGATCCTGATGATATATAAATTATCTTTTTAATATTATATTTTATGGATATTCTTAATAAATTTAAAAATCCTATTATATTGACATTTGCATCATTCTCAGGATTATCAATAGATTTTGGTATAGAAGTTTGAGCTGCGTGGTGATTAATTATATCCGGTTTTTCTTTTTTTACAATATTATCAAATGAAGAAGAATTTATATCCGCTAAATAAAATTTAGCTTTTTTATTAATATTTTTTTTACTGCCGCTACTAAGGTTATCAACAATTACTACATCATTCCCATTCTCGATATAAAAATCAGCTACTCTGCTTCCTATAAAACCCGCACCGCCGGTAATTATAATTTTCATAATTTATACTAGTGTTTAATTATCTTTTTAACATTCCTGCCGATAGAGTGATACTCAATCCCTATTTTTGTCATTTCATTTAAATCATATTGATTTCTTCCATCAAAAATTAAAGGATTCTTCAAACTGGATTTTATTTTATCAAAATCAGGTTGTCTGTAAATATGCCATTCAGTCAATAAAGCCAATGCATCACAATTAATTAAACAATCATAATTATTTTCAAAAAAATTAATTTTATTCTCATTATTTTTTAGAATTCTTTTTGCCTCTTCTGTTGCTTTTGGATCATGAGCATTAACTTTGGCTCCATGTTTAATCAATTCATTTATGGTAACAACAGAAGCAGCCTCACGCATATCATCCGTTTCAGGTTTGAATGACAAACCCCAGATAGCTATACATTTGCCCTCCAATGAATCACCTTTACTTTCAAAGTAATTTTTTATTTTATCAAAAATCCTGTACTTCTGCTTGTTATTAACCTTTTCAACAGCCTTTAAAACACTCATTTCATAGTCATGTTCATTTGCAGTCTTTATTATTGCTTTAACATCTTTTGGAAAACAGCTGCCTCCATAACCTATACCGGGATAAATAAATGAATACCCGATTCTTGAATCCGCACCAATACCAAGTCTTACCATTTCAATATCGGCGCCTGCTTTTTCACAAAAATTAGCCATATCATTCATAAATGAAATCTTGGTAGCAAGCATTGCATTTGATGCATACTTAGTGATTTCAGCTGATTTTTCATCCATAAAAATAACTCTTGGATGCTGTTTAAAAAACACCGAATATAATTCCTTTAAATATTCTCTTGCTTTCTCACTGCTTGTACCTATTATCACCCTGTCGGGTCTCATAAAATCCTTAACTGCATCACCTTCTTTTAAAAACTCAGGATTTGATACAACATCAAACTCAATGTTGACGCCTCTTTTATCGAGCTGTTTTTTTATTTCATCATTTACTAACTGAGCGGTACCTACCGGTACGGTAGATTTATTGATTACGATTTTATAATTTGTAATCAATTTACCAATATCCATAGCTACTTTTAAAACATGCTGAAGATCAGCACTTCCGTCTTCATTGGGAGGAGTACCAACAGCAATAAAAACAAATAATGAATCTTTTAAACCATCTTCAATATTTGTACTGAATTTTAATCGTCCATCATTATAATTTCTTACAACTAAAACTTCCAGGCCTTTCTCATAAATCGGGATAATTCCCTTTTTTAAATCTTCTATACGTTTTTCATTTGTATCGATACACCATACATCATTACCCATATCAGAAAAACATGTACCGACAACAAGACCAACATAACCTGTTCCTACAACCGTAATTTTCAATATATACTCCTTAATAAAGAAAATTTATAATGTTTATTATTTATTAAATTTAATCAAAAATAAAAATATATTATATACATAAATAAACTGAATTATTATAATATTAAAAAATTATTCCTCAGATTCCTCTTCAATTTTAAGTGTAATTTCTTTTTCATAATTTCCATCAATATAAATAATTAATAAAGAATCTTTCTTAGCACTATACGGTACAGGGATTGAAACACCGCCTTTTAGTTCTCTCTTTAAAATCGTTTTTTCCTTACTATTTCCGGTTCTAATTTTTACTTCGAGCATAAATGGTAACGCTTTTTTAGGAAGATCTAAAAGATATGTACCTTTAATTTTTTCACCATCAATATATTCATATTTATTGACTTTAAATAATATTACTTTACCCTCTTCAATTATTTCAGAAATTAATTTACCTTCTCCGATTGACTGATCTGTAATAATCATATCCTTATCTTTATCTTGTACTAAGCTAAAATCATATGAATAAGTTAATTCCATATCACTTAATTCTTTTGAAACCTCTTCTATATTCTTACCGACATAATTTTTTAATAATTTTTCTTCTTTATCTTCTATACCATTAGAAATCCATAATTTTACTTTTTTTACCTTATAAAGAGGGGTACCCTCACTTGGTTCCTGTTTAAAAATTCTTCCTTTTTCGACATCATTATTAAATTCATAAATATATTTTTCAATTTTAAATGGAGGTTTCCCATTTTCATAATTTTTATCAAAAAAATCCTCTAATTCAAATAATGTCAATCCTACATAATCATCTAATGATGACTTTATTGATCCAAGTGAAACAAAAAAAGAAACAGGTCTTCCTTTATTTACTTTCTCTCCTCCACTGGGTCTCTGCCTAAATACTATACCAGCTTCATATTTATCTGAATGCCTTTGAGTAACTACTGCTATAAGTTTTTTTTCAGATAGCTTCGTTAAAGCCTCATAAATATCATCTCCGACTATCATCGGTACCTTAACTTCATTATCAAACACCGTGAAAACGGAAAAAATAATCCATGAGACTATTAAAACAATTAAAAAAGAACCAAAAAATGTATACCATATAATCTTTTTTGCTTTTACAACATCACTATCTTTAGGATTTATCATAATTTTATTTAAAATATTACTTATTAAAATTTTAAAAAAATCCATTTTTAATTCTCCAAATCAAATTGTTTATTTTTTAAATCTCTGTAACCATTAATAAAATCTTTCCAATTTAATACTTTTTTCTGCATTTGCTGCAATATTTCTATATTTATTAATTTATCAGAACATTTCACAACAATACCATTAATTTTATCAGCAAAAATTATCTTGCCGTTTTTTATATTGCTGTAATCATTAAAATTACTGACTTTATTTAATCTTGCCTTAAAAATATTGATCCTAATACCATCAATAAAACTATGAGTAATTGGCCATTCTACAAATGCCCTAATTTTATTGATAATATTATTACCCTTATCACCCCAATCTATTTTTCCGTCTTCTTTTTTAATAAGCTTACAGTAAGTAGCTTTTGATTCATCCTGTGCTGATCCCTTTACCCTGCCATAATTAAAATCTTTTAAAAATGGTATAATAATATCTGCTGACAATACTGATACTTTATCTTTAACTGATAAGCCGTTATCTTCCGGATCAATATTAAAACTTACTTGCTTTAATATATTACCGCTGTCAACTTTCAATTTAACATCCTGTATAGTAATACCTGATTTTTTATATCCTTTCAATATTGCAGTTTTTATCGGAGACGGTCCCCTTAAATCAGGCAATAATGATGGATGTATATTTAAACCTCCGGACCTTGTTATGTTTAAAAAATCTTTTTTTAATATAACTCCATAAGAAAAAGTAATAAAAATATCTGCTTTATATCTTTTTAATTCTTCAATTAAATCATTATTTATTACTTCCGGTTTATATACCTTTATCTTATTTTTTACTGCAGCTTCTGCAATAGGAGATTGCATTAATCTTTTTGATCTTCCCTTAGCCCTGTCAGGTTGAGTAACAACAGCAGCAATATCATGATATTTAACTATTGATAATAATGTATTTACTGCTATATCATCTGTTGCCAGGTAAATTATTTTCATACAATATTCAGTTTTTTATACTCTATTACCTTTTTTAATCTAAGTTCTGGCGACAATCTATCAATAAATAAAACGCCGTCCAGATGATCTATTTCATGCTGTACACAAACAGCAAGTAATCCTGTTGCATTTAATTCCTGTTCCATGCCGTCAATATCTAAATATTTAACATTAACATCCCTAGCTCTCTCTACATTTTCACTAATACCCGGAATCGATAAACATCCCTCTTCAAAAACTGCTGTTTCTTTTGAAAGATAAGTAATAACCGGATTTATCATAGTGTATTTACCGAAATTCGGTACATCCATAATGATTACTCTTTTTAATACACCTACCTGAACAGCAGCAAGACCTATTCCATTAGAAAAATACATAGTTTTATACATATTATTCACAAGATCTTTGATTTCATCACTAATATTATCTACAATTCCTGATTTTTGACTCAATAAATCATTATTATATGTTACTACTTTAAGCATAATTTATTTTTATCCAAAAAATTTATTTTTACCTACATTAGTAGATATAAATTTCATTAAAAAAAATCTTAATTTAATTTTTTTAATAAAAAATATTAAGCAAAAAATAAACAACTATTTATTATCTTTTTAAAAATATTTGTCAAGTTTTTTAACAAAAATAAGATATAATTTACTTTTAAAAAATAATTTTAAATATTATAATATTATATTATATTCTAGATAATTATCATTTCTTACCGGAGAATCTAATGTATAAAAAACTATCAGAAAAGGAAATCATTCATACACTGGAAAAAATAAGAAAAAAATACAAAGAAATAATTATGAAATTTAATAAACCAAAAATAATACTGGATGCTTTTGAAGACAGATATTTAAGGACATTAAGACACAAAATGGATATTTCAGTTTTTTTACTTGGAGAAATCGATGCAATAGCAGAACTCTATCAAATGGAAGAAGAAAAATTAAAGAAAAAAGCATTGGAAAAAAAACAAAAACATTCACATAAAAAATCTTTTGCCGATAAAATTTATGAAGAAAACAGAAAAAAAATATTAAAATACCCAAAGGTAACAATCTGTATTGGGGCAGATGAAGAATTGGAAAGATTAATAGGAGCAATAAGAGATATATTAAACAATTATTGGCCTATAATTAATTTAATATTTAAAAATGAATTTAATTCTACAACAAAAAATATATTTAATGATTACTATCATAAATTACTAGCACAATATGATTACAAAGATAATGTCCCTATTACAAAGTCTTATATTTTTTCATTACAAAAAATCCCAAGAGATAATAAAAAAATCGATTATGAACACCATTACATATTAAAAGAAACGGCATTTCTATTAAATGATATTTTAGACAGTATTTTAAATACAATAAATAATGAATTCCTATCACTTCATAATGAAAAAATAGATATTTTAAATATAAATAATGATTTTATTACAAAAAACTTTAGCGGGCTTAATTTTAAACAGGGCTTAGAAAAAATTATGAATTATTTACAAGAAATAATAAATGATTTCAGGATTAAAGAAATTAAAAGAAAGAAAACATATTAAATTTCGATAAATCATTCTTAAACTTAATTCTATAATACGGTTTAATAAAAAAATTAATATAAATATTGAATCATAAGGTTCTTTATCATAAAATTATAATATAATATATAATTAAAAAAACTTGGAGATATTATGATTGATGATTTACCGGAATTAGGTAATATTTTTGATAATGATGAAAAAATAGAAAAAGAAAAAAAAATAGAAAAAGAAAAATTGATCGAAAGTGATATTTATATATATATATCTAAAGAAAATAATAAGTGGCTGGGTGTTACTTTTATCGATACAGCACCCAGCAATATAGGTATTCATGTATTTTTACCTATAAGCATGGATTTTGATATTACAGAGTTAGACAAAATAAAAATAAAATTTGAAAAAAAACAAAACAACAGTCTAATATTTTCAAAAGAAGTACCAGTTTTATTAAGATGGCAGGAAAAAGATACAATATCCGGAAGAACTAAAATCGGCATTCATTTTCCGGGAGAAACAAAATCAGATCCGGAAATCATTGATATTTTAAGTGAATTAAACAAGCAAAAAAATGAATAATAAAATAATATATACATATTAATTATTAGTAGAACCAAATCCACCGCTGCCTCTTAATGTACTTGTTAACTCCCCAACTTCTGCAATATTAAAATCATATATCTTTCTCGGGATTAACTGAGCAACCCTGTCTCCTTTTTTTAAATATTGAACTGATTTTGTAAGATTAATAAGGATTACTTTTATTTCTCCACGATAATCATTATCAACTTCACCGCCAAGATATTTAATCCCCTTTATCCCCAGAGAACTTCTGTCCCGTATTTCAACACCAAAACCTTCAGGCGGTTCGATTGCTATGCCTGTATGAATTACAGCAGGTACAAATGGTTCTAATACAATATCATTAATAGTATATAAATCAAAGCCTAATGAGCCTGATGTTGCTTTATACGGCAGATATGCATTTTGATCTAATTTTTTTACTTTTAACTCCATTTGCGCCTCCTAAAAAAATAAATAAATTTTAAATTATATTATATCCTTTACAAATCCTAACGACTCAGTAAAAACCTTATCTTTTTCTAAATCAACCATTACAGGATGTCCCGATTTTTTCAATATACATAATCTTTTATAATCAGACAGACATTTTTTATACAACCATTTTGCACTATAAGGCAAGACAACAATATCATTTACAGACTGAATTATTAAAATAGGGCTAACAATCTTTTTTATATCATTTTTTACTGCAATACTCAAACTATATAATTCCAATATCGCTCTTGAACAGCCGACCGGCATTAAGTCATATTTTTTTCTCGGTTCAGGATCAATAAATATTTTATGCCTGTTGTTCAATTTTTTTGGGAACGGTTTAAAGCCTGCATAAATTTTAAATAATGTTTTTTGTACTATAAGAGGCAGAAATCTGTTTACAAAAAATATTGCCGGACTCATCATAATTAATCCATCCGGTTTATTATTGCTTTGTAAATTTACATCAAGATATAATCCTATCGTTGCTCCTGTAGAAAATCCGGCTATAAATATTTTTTTGACAATCTGTTTTAACAGCAAATAATCTTCCATTGCAAAAGCAACCCAGTCCTTCCATGTTGTTTTTGCAAATTCTTCCGGCTTCAAACCTCGCCCGGGCAATGTAATATTATAAACAGTATATCCTTCTTTAATAAAAATATCCGCATAATCATTCATAATATATGAAGTATCATCAATACCCGGCAGTATCATTATACCGGTATCATTTCCCAAGTGAAAACCGGGTTTACCTATTTTTAAAAAACCGGGCTGATTCACTACCGCCTTAATTCGTGAATTTATTTCATCAATTACATTCTTTTGATTTTTACTTAACTTCATGGTTATATAAAACAGCAAATTATTCTTCCGCCGGAATTATTAATGCACAGATAATATACGCAATAATACCAGATCCGCCTAATAGCGTAAATATCACCCAGCCGATGCGAACTAATGAAGGATCGATATTAAAATATTTTGCTATGCCGCCGCATACTCCTAGTATCACCTTATCAGTTATTGATCTTTTAAGTCTTTTTTCCATTATGATTACCCTCTAAAATAATAAATCTCTATATTAAATTAAAATAAATTTATTTTTTTTAAATTTCAATCATTTTAAAACTTTTTTTAAATATCTTGCAGTATGTGATTTTTCATTTTTTATTAAATCCTCGGGTTTACCCTCAGCAACAATAGTACCGCCTTTATCACCGCCTTCAGGCCCAAGGTCAATAATATAATCCGCAATTTTAATGATATCCAGATTATGCTCAATTATTATCATCGTATTTCCCTGATCTACAAGCCTGTTTAATACAGATACAAGCTGTTTAACATCGGCAAAATGCAGTCCGGTAGTCGGCTCATCAAGAATATATAATGTCTTACCAGTTTGTCTTTTTGAGAGCTCCAAAGCCAATTTTACTCTTTGGGCTTCACCGCCGCTTAAGGTTACAGATGACTGGCCCAATTTTATATACCCTAATCCAACATCTCTCAATGTAGTCAACTTTCTTTTAATCGAAGGATGTTTTTCAAAAATATCCAAAGCCTGTTCTACCGTCATATCAAGTATATCAGCTATAGAATGCCCCTTAAACCTGATTTCTAATGTTTCTTTATTATAACGCTTACCCTTACATACATCACATTTTACATATACATCGGGTAAAAAATGCATTTCTATTTTAATCTGCCCGTCGCCCTGACAGTTTTCACACCTTCCTCCTTTAACATTAAATGAAAAGCGCCCGGGTTTGTATCCTCTAATCTTTGATTCTTCTAAGTTTGCAAACAGGTCTCTTATATATGTGAATAATCCGACATATGTTGAAGGATTTGATCTTGGTGTTCTGCCTATTGGACTCTGGTCTATATTTATTACTTTATCAATATTCTCATAGCCTTTAATATCCTTATACCCGCCTTCGTCCCTGCTTCCTCTGTTTACCCTGTTAAACAAGGCAGGAAACAGGATATCATTAACCAATGTTGATTTGCCTGAGCCGCTTACTCCTGTAACCAAAATCAGTTTGCCTAATGGAAACTCAACATCAATTTTTTTAAGATTATGTAAATTTGCTTCTTGTATAATTAATTTTTTCCCGTTTCCTTTTCTTCTTTTTTCCGGAACAGGTATCTCATTTGCCCCCGATAAAAATTTTCCTGTTATTGACCTTTCATTATTTTGTATTTCCAAAGGCGTCCCAAGAGCAACTACCGTACCTCCATGCTCACCTGCACCAGGTCCAAGCTCAACAATATAATCCGCACTGCGAATAACATTCTCATCATGCTCTACGATTATCAATGTATTTCCTATATCTCTTAAATCAATTAATGTTGAGATTAACCTGTCATTATCTCTCTGATGAAGACCAATAGTAGGTTCATCCAGTATATATAATACGCCTACAAGCCTAGAACCGATCTGTGTCGCAAGTCTGATTCGTTGAGCTTCACCCCCCGATAATGTACCCGCTTTCCTGTCCAGTGTCAGATACTCCAAACCGACATCTATTAAAAATCTAAGCCTGGATTTTAATTCTTTGATTATCTGTTCTGCTATCTTTTGCCTTATTTCATCAAGTTTTATTTTATCAAAAAAATTATATGAATCTTTTATTGAAAGAGAAGTAACATCAATTATATTTTTGTCATGGATTTTTATAGATAATGCAATTTTATTTAATCTTTTACCCCTGCATTCATTACATGGCAGGAAAGTCATAAATCCTTCCATCCATTCCCTGACACCTTCACTAGATGATTCTTTATACCTTCTTTTTAAATCTCTTAAAATACCGTTAAAATGAGCCGTATACTCACGCCTTATATTGCTTTCTTTTATCTTTATATCAAAATAAATACTGTCACTAGATCCCCATAATATTATATTTTTAATCTCATCAGGCAGATCCACCCATGGAGTGTTTATATCAAAATTATAATGCCTGCTTAAAGATACAAACTGCTGATAATAATATGTATATTTCGGCAGATGAGTCAGTATTGCACCTTCGGATATAGACAATCTTTTATTGGGAATAATCTTGTCAAGATCAAATTCCCTTATCTCGCCTAAACCATGGCATTCAGGGCATGCACCATGCGGACTGTTAAATGAAAAAATCCTCGGCTGGATCTCAGGATAACTGATACCGCATTTAATACAGGCAAATTTTTCAGAGTATATTTCCGTCCTGCCGTCATAATCAATGCATACAAGGCCATTTGTTAAAGCTAATGCCGTCTCTACCGAATCCGCTAATCTTTTTCTTATATCATCACGTATAACAAGCCTGTCTATTACTATTTCTATTGTATGTTTTATGTTTTTTTCCAGCTCTATCTTTTCATCGAGTCCGAATATTTTACCATCCACACGTACTCTTACAAAACCGCTTTTTTTTGCATCCTCGAAAACCTTTTGAAATTCTCCCTTCCTGTCCCTTGCAATAGGAGCCAGTATCAATATTTTAGTATCAATTTTATGATTAAGTATCTGCTCTATTATCTGATCTATTGTCTGACTCTCTATCTTATCCCCGCAATTATAACAAAAAGGTGTACCTATCCTTGCAAACATTAATCTTAAATAATCATATATTTCGGTTACAGTACCTACGGTACTCCTGGGATTCCTGTGAGTAGTTTTTTGCTCTATTGATATTGCAGGGCTTAATCCTTCAATATAATCAAGATCTGGTTTTTCCATCTGCCCCAAAAACTGCCTTGCATATGCACTTAAAGATTCCACATAACGCCTTTGCCCCTCGGCATATATAGTATCAAATGCAAGTGAAGACTTGCCGGAACCGCTTACGCCGGAAACAACTATCATTTTATTCCTGGGAAGTATAATATCAATATTTTTTAAATTATGCTCCCTTGCCCCCTTTATAATAATATCACTATATGATTTCATTACGGATTCCTTTTACTTAATAAATGTTAAGGTATTATAAATATTTTTTAAAAATAGTAAAGAATATTTTACATAAATAAAAAAATAATTGTTGTATTTTTAATAAATACTATAAATGAATGATAATATAATAATCATATTTTTTTGACAATTTTAATTTTTTATTTTAATATTTATTAAAAAAGGAGTATCAATCATGAAAAAGAATAAAGTATTTTTTATCTTAATTATAATAATATTATTACCTTTAATAAATATTTTTTCATTAGAAGCATATCTGGACTTTAGATATCCCGAACTCGGTAAATCAAATGAAAAAAAAGGTGAAATTTTTTTAAGAAAAGTTATTAATTCCCGGGCAATACCTTTTGAAAAAAAACGAAGTGCAAATTTAAAATATTTAGGCGATTGGAGTATAGGTTTTGGTTTTGAAGATTTATTTTCAATAAAAAATTGTGATGAAATTGTTAAAGAGATTGTAACTGAAGGATTAGAATATTCAGGATATAAAATTGTAAATAATAATAATCAGAAAGCCTCCGTAATGGATATCGAAATCCTGAAATTTCATTCTGAAATGGAATCTCTTCTTGAAGTAGTAATAGAATTAAAATTAACATTATATACACCTGACGGGAAAAATAAATTATTTGAAAAATTTTTTTCTGGTAATTCTGCTTATGGTTATGGATACAATGCTTATTACAGAGCATACACAAGAGCAGTTACTGAAGTATTAAAATCACTGGTATTAATAACAGACTCAGAAAAATTTAATGACTGCATTAGAGGTAATAAATATTCGGAAGTAAGTATTGATTACAAAAACACCAAACTTAATAAGATTCCCGATGATATTAAAAATCAGGAAAACATTGAAGCTGCAGATTTTAGAGGAAATAAGTTAACTCAAATAGAAAATTTAGATAATTTAAATGCATTAAAAATACTTAATCTAGGTGATAACAAGATTACAAAAATTGAAAACCTGGATAAATTAAAAAATTTATCTTATTTAAAACTGGATTCAAATAAAATAAAAAAAATAGAAAATTTAGGTAATCTTATTAATTTAAAGGGATTAGATCTTGGAGTAAATGATATAAATAAAATCGAAAATCTGGATAAATTAAATAATCTATTATGGCTTGATCTGGATCACAATAAACTAAAAAAAATAGAAGGATTGGATAAATGCAGTAAATTAATGTGGCTCTCTTTCGAGACAAATGATATTGGTAAAATTGAAAATTTAAACAAACTTACAAACTTATTTTATCTTAACTTAAGTAAAAATGATATTACTAAAATAGAAAATCTCAATAATTTAGAAAATTTACGAAGGCTGGATCTTTCCTTTACAAAAATAAAAAAAATAGAGAATTTAGATAATCTGATTAATTTAAAAATACTGCATCTTGATATGACGGATATTACAAAAATTGAGAATCTGGATAAATTATCAAATTTAGAAAAAATAAATCTATCATTTACCAAGGTCGATAAAATAGAAAATTTAGAAAAACTTATTAATCTAAAAGTTTTAGATATAAAAGATACAAAAATTAAGAAAATAGAAAATATTGAAAAATTAATTAATTTAAAGGAAATATTAATTAGTGAGGATCTTAAATTTATCAGCAAGGAAGCATATGATTTTACAGTAAATAATCAAATAAAAATCAATGGATTTAAAACAGATGAATTAGTGAAAAAAAAGCAGTTATTTATAAAAAAATAAATATAAATTAATAAATATATTTTTTTATTTTATCTCTCTGGACCTTTGGTATTTTTATGTCTTTTCTTATTATTTTTAAGATTGCATGATTATCTTCTATAACAAGATAGCCTTTGCCGTTATTTTCATCAGGTATAAAATTATATGTTAATGCTTCTTTTATACTTGATTTTTCATAATTTTCTCTTTTATTTAAATTAAATAGTATGTTATATACAATATTATAAAATTTTATTTTCATATGTAATCAGTCTATATAAAATGAAATTTTCTAAAATATTATAAATTTTATGGTAATAAATGAAAAATATAAGCATAAAGCATTTTGAAAAACTAATACACAAGAAAATTCCCATATCAAAAAAAATGGGAATAAATATAATTAGTTATGACAAAAATAAACTGATAGTCAAAGCCCCGTTAAAGCCAAATAAGAATGATAAGGGAATAGGTTTTGCAGGAAGTATTTATTCTACCGCTGCACTTGCAGGCTGGGGGTTTTTAACACTAAAATTAAATGATGAATTAATTGATGCAAAAGTAGTTATGTATAATTGCAGTATAACATACAATAAACCTGTTAAAGATGATTTTACAGCTTCATGTTCTTTACCGGATGAAATTACATGGGAAAAATTTAAAGAAAGATTAATTAAAAAAAAGAATAATAAAATTACATTAAATATTAAAATATATTCTGTAAATAATAATAAAAATGATCCGGAAGCAGTAATGGAAGCAGTATTTTATGCATGGAAAAATATTGATATAATTTAAAAAAATAATCGTTTATTTAAACTGATATAATTTTTCTTTAAATAATCTTACACATGCATCCACAGCATTCGAATCATAAAGTATTCCCTTATTCTTATTAATTTCCTCCAATGCAAAATCTATGCCTAGTGCAGCTCTATAAGGACGGTGTGACGCCATTGCTTCAACAACATCTGCAACCATTAAAATCCGGGCTTCAAGGATTATCTGTTTGCCTCTTAATCCGTTAGGATAACCCGACCCATCCAGTCTTTCATGGTGCTGTAAAACTATATCGGCAATCGGCCATGGAAAATCTATATGTTTTAATATATCATATGCAATAATAGGATGACTCATAATCAGCTGAAACTCTACATCCTTTAATTTACCCGGTCTGTTAAGAATCTCGGCAGGCACATAAATTTTACCAAGATCATGAATAATTCCAGCCATCCTTATACCTTCTATTTGATCATCTGTAAGGTTCATTTCCGTTGCTATAGCCCTTGCCAGATCGGATACTCTTCTCTGATGCCCTGCCGTATACGGGTCTCTTGTTTCTAATGTTAATGCCATTGTTTGTATAAAGCCTATCATTGCTTTTCTCATATTCTCCAAACTAACATTAAGATTTTTCTTTTGATTTTCCAATATATTTCTCTGATTACTAAGCTCTTCAAGAAATAATGTCAACTGCAAAGAATATGCTATAATCCTTGTTAATGATCCATAAAGTCTCCATTCGGAAGGGCTTACCTCAAAAACTATAAATCCAAACTCCCTGTCATAATAAAAAATTGATTTTATAATCATTATAAATCTTCTGTTATTTGGAAGATATTTATGAGGTATTAATTGCATAGCCGGATAAGTAATATTATTATTAATCTGGATTCTACCCTTATCATTATATGCAAAGACAAGCTTGCAGTCCCCGCCTACCTTATTTTTTTCATCCTGATACAGTGATATATAATAGCTTATTATACCAAGCCCGGGCAATCTTTCAGCCATGATGTTCATCTGTTTTTCTTTATTTACTGTTAAAAAAAGCTCAAAGTTTAAACGATTTAAAATTTCATTTAATTTTAATGACTGCAGGTACTGCTTCTTTTCAAAATCTTTTAATTTTTTACTGATAATGAATAAAGTCTTTTGGAATAATTTATGTGCATTGTTAATCAGTTTAGGATCATCTATTATCAATAATATATTGAAATAAAAATTAGTTAAAAACATTCTAAAAGCTTCAACATCTCCATCTTTTAATACCTTTATTTCTATTAATTCTTCTATTAAAAGAATAAATTTATTACTTTCTTTAATTATACTTTCATATAAATCATTAAAAAATCTGCCGGTTAACTCCTTAAAATTTATAGAATTTATATCAAAAAACAGCTCTTTGAGATTCATCAATATATCATTAAAAATTTCAATCTTAACTTTCTCAAATTTTTCATTAAATGAACCTTTATAAATTTGAGTTTCTTTAGTCAGATTTATTTCTTTTTGAGAATAACATCCACAGGATTCTCTAATGACCAATTCCGTATTAAATTTTAATAACTCTTCCGTTTGTTTGCCTTCAATCATACCACAAAGCAGCTCTATTGATCTTCTACCCATTTCATGAACAGGCTGACTTACGGTAGTTAAAATTGAGTATTTGCTTTTATTAATATCATCAAAACCTACTATTGCAATATCATCAGGAATATTTATATTATTTAAATTTAATTCTTCTATAATTGCAAAAGCCATCTCATCATTCGCAGATACAATAACATCCAGATTCTTATAATTTTTTAAAATATTTTTTTTTGCTTTATCCAGTCCAAATACAGTAAAATCCCCCTTAAAAATATAATCATAGTTAACCGGTATATTAAATTCATTAAGCGTATCAATAAATATTTTATATCTTATTCTTGCATCCTCATTTTCTTCCGGACCTTTAATAAAAGCAAATTTTTTATAATTATGCTTTTCTATTAAATGCATCATTAAGGCTCTCATTCCTTTACTATTGTCAGAAATAATAGAAGGAATATTATAAATATGCATACCTATACTTAAAACTGGTAAAGAATTAAAACTTTTACAAAAATCAGACATTTTTGCACTACCGATCGAAAATCCGATTAACTCGGAAAAAATGATTAATCCGTCTACTATATTTTTATTAGGCAGTTTATATATTGTATTATTTAAAGGAGAAAATTTTTCATTATATGTTAAAACACCGCCTTCAAAATATAATATATCTAAATCATATTCTTTTGCAGCATCTGCAATACCATTCATTAAACGTAATTGATATTGATAAGAAGTCCAGTCTATTAATACCCCTATTATTTTAGCTTTTTTCTTATTTTTATTGAACATCGTTAATCCTTTTTTAATAATGACAAATCTTTATAAAAAATTAACCCTCTAATATAAATTTTATAATTTAACAGACGGTTATGTCAAATATTAAACTTTAAAATGACAATTTAATAATATTTTTATGAATATTTGAGCAATTTATGTATAATTCAAACCTTATTATTAAAAAAATTTGCTTTTTTTATCATTATTGTAGTATATTTTATATATAAACTATGAAAATTGATTTTTTAAAGCATTTAATAAAGAATCCACAGCTTCATTATAAACTTGACCCCGGCGAGCCGGGGCTTGCGACACCGTCACCTGCATCTAAATCTATAGCAAGAGTTGCTACACATGAAGCAACAAATATAAGAAGGTTTAAAAGAGAGGCAGCAGAAGAGGGTGGAATAGTTGTTTATTCATATATATACTTAAATTTAAAATTTGCCGGTTCATTCTTAGCAGCAACAGCCGGTAAATCAAAAGCATTAATTATTTATCCTGCAAAAGAAGATGATAAATCCAAGCTTAGTTTTGAACCTGATACTGAAAAAGATAAAGAAAAAGAAAACACAATATACAATAAAAAAAATGATGAAACCGGAATTAATGGATTGAATGGTGAAGAAAATGAAAAAAATCCATTGCAATTTAATCCTGTTGAAAATGAAGAAGTAAAAAAAATAGATAATGATTTAGAAGAATTAAAAAATGAAAAAACAAGGCTTAAAAATCAACTATCCGGTATCACAGAAAACAAAAACAATATTCAGTATTATGATAATGCTAAACCAAATAATAATTATCTTGAAGCAGAATTAGAAAGAATTGAAAAAAAGATCAGATATCTTGAAGCACAGAAAGAAATCGAACAGCAAAGGGAATTTTTAAACAGAATAGTTCAGTCAACCACTACAACCATTAATTTAATAAGTCTAAATTTAAATAATCAATTAAATAACAACCTGGGCAATTTAATAGATACGATGATTTGAGATAGGGATACCACCCCTACCAGCTCTCCGCCGGTGTCAACAGATTACCGGGATCATACCAGGCTTCCAGCAATTCCTTCCAGGTATTTACAATGCCATTGCCGTTAGTCTCACAAAAGTCTATGTGCCCATATTGATAAGTTTCATCATACATTGTTTTTGTATCACCTGAGGTATAAAACCAGTGATATGCATAATGGCTCCTGTCATTATACAGCATGTCGCCTCTGGAAAAAAAGATCGATAATCCCCTTGCTCCTGCATCATGATAACCGCCGAAGCCTGTACCTGCATATGCTTTAACTATTACATCATTAAGTTTATTAATTACATCATCTGCCTCATCTTTTAAATTTATATAAAGAATGCCTACCCTGCTGCAAAAATCATAAAGATCATAATAAGGATAAAATAAGGAGTAATAATTATAATAAAAATTTACGGTATCATCCCTTACAGCCTCAATACCGGTTTTTATATCTTCGTAATAGATTGCAGCAGCTAGATTATTTATTGAGATCTTTAAATCTTCAATCTTAGTTAAATCTGATGCGGATAATGTCTGATTGGATATTAGAGAATGCTGATTATAATATTCATCAACAATCTTGGCTGAAAAATCAAGTGCTCCAATAGCACCTGCCTGTAAATCTCTGAATATCCTGCTGTAATCCCAGCCGTTTGATGTTTCAAGAGCCATTGATCCTACAAAATAATCTGCATAATCTTTAAACTCATAGGCAACTTCAAACATTCCCATGAGACAGGCATCAAATCCTATGCCTGCTAGCTTATTATTATAAAAATAATTGCCCTCTGTATTTTGAAGCGCTTCTTTTATCTCACCCAGGTACATATATCCGTCATTTGTATCATCACTCACCGCGCCTCTTGTATCATCGGCTGATTTTAACGCGACATATGTCGTATTATTGTCATTTACCCCGTCCCCGTGATTCTCAATATCCAGAAAATAATTATTTGCTGGATAATATCCTAATACCTTATTTAAAAATAAAGTCAAGGTTTCATGAGCACCCATATCCATTTCCTGATAATTAGCTACAAGTATTGATTTAATTTTACCCGGATCATTATCCGGTACAACCTCATAAAACCTTGTATTTGTCCAGTCCCCATCAATAGCCGTATACCCTGATATCCTGTCATAAAATGCGACTATCTTAATCTGGCTAAAATCATACTGAGAATTATTTTGGAGATTATATAATCCAAGCTCCATTTCATTCAGATCATCAAAAAGATTGCCTTCAAGATTATTATCCCCGTCCATATAGACCATAAAAACCCAGTTGACTCTATCTCTTGCAACAAAACGTTCGAATGTTTTTATGTTTTTATAATTATCATCATTATTATCATCTTCATCCCTATCAATTCTTTCAGGTAAAGTACAGCAAAACAGTATAAATAATGATATTATGATAATACATCTCTTAAACATTCTTATAAAAATCCTTCAATAATTATTATAACTCTCTTTTATTTATTAATCTATTAAATTGTAAAAATCATTCGTAATGATTATATATATTTTTCAGACACGGATTAACAGGATCCTCAGGATTAAAATTATATTCTAGCCTATCCCTATTATAAATCCGTATTAATCCTGTAAATCTGTGTCAAATTAAACTATTATTACCTTCATTTTTAACACAGATAAACAAAATCTAAACAGATTTTATAGAATCAGTATTCATCATTTTTCTTTTTATATCAACTGATTTGCCAAAATTAATTAATAAGCCTATTTCTATCCCTGTTGCTTTTAAATAATTTACAAGCTGTACTTCATGAATTTGAGCTAATTCTTTAATTGCTTTAACTTCAATAATAACACAATTATTTACAATTATATCTGCAATATAATCTCCTACTATATTATTCTTATATTTTACTTTTATTGAAAACTCAGATTCTGTTTTTAATCCGGAATTATTTAGTTCTATTATCAAAGCATTTTTATACACTTTTTCTAAGAAACCAAAACCTAATTCATTATGTATTGCAAATGCACAACCTATAATAGTTTCTGTGATATCTTCATATTTCACTTATTTATCCAACATTATTATTATTACAATATTTTAATTAAATTTCAATTAAACAAATCTGTATTAATCCCGCTTGTCCTGTATTCACCGCGTAAGTACAGGGTAAATCTGTGTCAAAAAAAGTGCTACTTAAATCTTTTCAGACACGGATTAACAGTATCCTCAGGATTAAAATTATATTCTAGCCTATCCCTAATTATAAATCCGTGTTAATCCTGTAAATCTGTGTCAAAAAAAATTAAACATAAAAAAAAGCCCACAGATTTACACGTTTTTGCACTATTTTTGGATTTTAATAAAAAAATTCCCGTGTCTACCTGTGAGCCGTTTTCAAAACTTTTTAACCATTACTAAAAACTTTTTTGTATATAGTAATAATATATCATTTTCTATTTTTATTCAATAACTTCTATGATTTTTTCTATATAAAATTCTTTATTCCATGGACTCTTTTCACTGATAACATACCCTTTAACCTTAATTATTTTTCCTGTCATATCCTTAAGTTTTACCTGGTATTTATCCTGTACATAGTAACTCACCCTTGATCTGGATTCCCAATCCGTAATAATACAAATCCTGTTGTCCATTCCTGATTCTATAATTCCGGTTATAATAATACTGACATTATTTTTTTTCCTGTTTTTACCGTTAAGGCAGGAGAATGCTAAAAAGCAGATCAGTAATAATAAAAATATTTTTTTCAAAATTAAAACTCCGTTATTTTACCATGAGCTTGGAGTAGCTCCATCAGGATTGTCATACCAGTACTCAAAAAGCTCTCTCCATGTTTCAACAGTACCATCACCGTCAGACTCACAAAAATCTATAAATCCGTAATAAAATCCGGTATCCCATGCATTAGTATCTTCTGCTGTATACCACCATTGAGTGTCATAATGAGGAGTACCATAATAATATTGCTCACCTCTTGAAATAAATATAGACAACCCTCTGGAATCTGTATCAAAATAACCGCCATAAGTTGTACCGGCATAAGCCTTTACAATAACAGTATCAAGAGCGCTTACAACTGCTTTAGCTTTTGTTTCTAGATCTGTATCCGGTTCACTGCCGTAATCTGCAATTATTTCATCACAAAAATCCTTTAAATCATAATACGGATAATATATCGATAAATCATCATCCTCATAAAAATGTGTTGTAACATCCCTTGTATTAGTATAAAAACTTGTTTTTTGCCCGGAAGTAGTAATATTAGCAGCTATTGATACTCCTAATGCATCAATGGTTGTTTTTAATGTATTTATATTTACAAGATTTGATGCAGATAAAGTCTGATCGGTTCTTCCGGAGCTGTTTACATGATAATCCTGATATGCATCAACTATTTTTATTGCAAAATTTTCTTTTGTTATAGTATCAGCCTGGATATTCCTGAATATCCTGTTATAGTCCCAGCCTGCACCTGACTCATTTGCCATGGATGCAACAAAATAATCTGCAACATTTCTAAACTCATATGCAACCTCAGTTGTTGCCATAAGACAGCAGTCAAATCCTATACCGGCCAACTTTGGAATAGCAGAACCATCTATTGCTTCACTTATCTGACCCAAATACATATATGAATAAGGGCTTGATGCATAATCATCACTGATAGCTCCCCTTGTAGTTTCTATAAATGATCTTGCTCCGTCCCCATGATTAGATATATCTAAAAAATAATTACTTGCAGGGAAATAATGATCAACATTATCCAAAAAATCCGTTAATGTACTGCCTAACTCACTGTTTAAATCATCATAATTTGCAACCAGTGTAGAGTTTATTGTAGTAATATCATCATCGGGAAGCACCTCATAAACCCTTGTATCTTCCCAATAGCCATTATCAACAAAGGCTACAATCCTTATCTGATTAAAATGACCTGGATATGAGTTTTGCAGATTATATAATCCAAGCTCCATCTCATTAAGGTCAACTAATAAACTATATGCTAAATTATTATCACCTGCCATATATACAATAAAAACCCAATCAACATTAGGTCTTATATAATCCCACTCATCATCAAGAGGTAAATCACTTGGACCGGTATTTAAAGTCAGATAAACTATTTTCGTTCCTCCTCCGCCTCCATCATCATCATCATCATTATTGATTACAGGACAGCCGATTATTAAGAATATCAACAAAAACACTAATAAAATATTTTTTTTCATCAAATTACTCCATTTTTTTCATCTAAGAAAAGCATTCTTTAAAAAATTTATTAATTATTCTTTATGATATTACAAGAATAAAAAATTACTACAAATATTATATCACAAAATTAAATAAAATCAATAGGAAGATAGGTACATTAGGGATTGTCTAATAAGTATTTTATATACCGCCCCTCACTACTCTTGTTATATATAACTTTATTATTTATCAAAAAGTATATAATTACAAGAGTAGTGAGGGGCGATAAATTTTATACTTATAAGACACACCCAAGTAACTACTTAGAAAATAAAAAAAAGCTCACGGTATTCACACATTTTTGCACTATTTTTGGGTATATAAATTTCAGACAGTGTCAATCCGTGAGCCGTTTGATTTAATACTTTTTTTAATGATTTATTTATTACACTTTTTATGTTTTTAAACTTTTATTTATAATTCAATAACTTTTTGTTAAAAACCCTCCAATTTAATAAAGCAAATAGTCAATTACCCTCTTGCATTAAAATTAATAAGTGTCTGCATTATTACCGTCATACCATGCTTCCATTAATTCCTTCCAGGTCTCAACTGTCCCGTCATTATCAAAATTACAGAAATTAATCCTTCCGTAAAGATAAACTCCTCCGTATTGAGCTGCTGTATTTATAGTTGTATACCACCATTGATAATCATAATGAGAATAACCATTGCTGGACAAATTACCTCTTGAAAAAAATATCGATAATCCCCTCTTAGTATCACTCCCTGCTCCATAATAACCGCCGTATGATGACCCTGCATATGATGCAACAACGGTATTCTGTACAGCTGTAACAAGATTTTGCGCTCTTGTTTTCAAATCAGCAGAATAGCTGCTGGTTGTATTATTATCTATCTGGTAAGCAAGATCCGATAAATCATAATAAGGATAAGACCTAGAATTTTCAGTATCAAGATAAAAATGATATGTTGCATCCCTTGTTGTCTCAAGAGCAGATTTTTTATTCTCAGCATAAATATAAACAGCCAGATTATCAACTGCTGTTTTTACTGCTGCAATATTTGAAAGGTCTACTGCTGACTGAGTCTGGTCGCTTTTGCTTGTTGTAGCATTACGGTACTCCATGACAATTAATTTAGCAAGCTCTTCTGCTGCAGGACTCGTTGTACCTGATTGAGACATCCCGTTAAAAACAAGGTTATAATCCCATCCGTAACCCCATTCATTAGCCATAGATCCGGCAAGATAATTTACACGTGTATATAATTCATAGGCAACCTCTAATGTTGCCATTAAACATGCATCAAATCCGATTAGATCCAGTTTTGATAAAGCCGTAAAATTATCATCTACCGCACTAAAAACTTCATCCAGATAAAGTAAGTCGCTGTCTGTACTGTCCGAACATACTCCTTTTTCCATAGTATCCAAAGCAGGTAATTCACCTGATCTATTAATTGTTGTTATTGCCGGTTCTTCCGTGAATGATCTTGCACCCATACCGTGATTCCATAGTACCAGTGCATAATGATCCGCACTGAAATTTGTTTTACAGTAACCGATAAACCAGCTCAATGTTGCAGGATCACCCATGTTTTTTTCACCAAGATTTGCTATATGACCGGCTCCTCCCCCGCCATCATCCAGTCTTGTATAACCGGAGCTTGTTACCTGATACAGTCTTGTATCAGTCCAGTTATCATAATAATCTCCGTCATCATCACCGCCTTTATAATAACCGCTTATCCTGTCCATTAAGACAATAAGATTCATATTTGCATCATTGTTTGCACTTGACATACCATTAATCATCTCCTGAAAATCAAGTATACCGGCGCTTTCTAAATTATTATCGGCATCCAGATAAATCATAAATGTCCAAGTATTGCCTGCCTCGGGTGCAAAGTTTGCCGTTATACCTGTTGCAACACCATCGGTTGGATTTATTACCCTGTTTTCATAACCGGAAGTATCAACCGTGCTCGTACTGCTGCTGCTTGTACTGCCGTCACTATCACTATCCGTACTATCACCTTCAATAAATATACAACTAATAATTAAACATATAATTAGGATTGAGAATAAAAAGAATCTTAATAGGATTTTCATCGCATACACCTATCTATTAATTAATAGCTACAACGGTGTAATATATAGAAAGGAATACATTTATGTTCTTAATAAGTATAATACAAACTTATAAAAAAGTCTTAAAAATATTATTTTTTTAATAAAATTTAATATTTTTTCAAAAAAAATAGCAGGCATACAGCCTGCTATTTTTATGCTTTTCCTGCACTTCCCAAAACATTTGTATTTTTGTGTTTATACATATCAATTAATGCCTGTCGTGCCGGGCCCAAATATTTTCTAGGATCAAAATCTGCCGGATGTTCAGCAAAATGTTTTCTAATTGCTGCTGTCATCCATAATCTTCCGTCAGAGTCAATATTTATTTTACAAACAGCTAACTCTGCTGCTCTTCTAAGCTGCTCTTCAGGTATGCCTATTGCATCCTTTAAAGCACCCCCGTTAGAGTTAATAATCTTAACTGCATCCTGAGGTACACTGGAAGAACCATGCAGTACGATTGGGAATCCTGGGATTCTCCTCATTATTCCTTCCAGTATATCAAATTTTAACGGAGGCGGTATATAAACGCCATCTTCATTTTTTGTACACTGTTCCGGTTTAAATTTATTCGCACCATGAGATGTACCAATAGAAATTGCCAATGAATCAACGCCTGTTTTATTAACAAAATCCTCAACTTCTTCCGGTTTTGTGTATGTTGACTTTTCAGCAACAACAGCATCTTCTATTCCTGCAAGAACTCCAAGCTCTCCCTCTACCGTTACATCATGTTTATGAGCGTATTCAACAACCTGCTTTGTCAGCTTGACATTTTCTTCATAAGAATGATGTGAGCCGTCTATCATTACAGATGAAAACCCTGTATCAATACATGATTTACACAACTCAAAAGTATCACCATGGTCAAGATGAAGAGTAATAGGAATATTTCCGCCCATTTCTTTTGCCATCTCAACCGCACCTTTTGCCATATATTGCAACATTGTTTGATTTGCATATTTTCTGGCACCGCTTGATACCTGTAATATTACAGGTGATTTTGTTTCCACGCATGCAGTTATAATAGCCTGCAATTGCTCCATGTTATTAAAATTATAAGCAGGGATAGCATATTTGCCTTCCATTGCTTTTTTAAACATATCTCTTGTATTTACAAGACCCAGTTCTTTATATGATACAGACATAATAATCCTTCCTTAAAAAATTATAAATAACAATTATATGCGACCTTATCAAAAAAAATTAATATTGTCAAAAAAAATATTATACTTCTAACCCATTAACAATACTTTTTCTAAACCCATTCTCTTAATTTCATTTTGAAATAATATTTTATCTTTTTCCTCTGATTTCAATTCTTTTTCTACATTTTTTACATCTTTTTTTTCTTTTTTAACTTTTTTGCTGAGTTTAGCTAAAATAAATTCCTTTGGGATATTTACTTCCTTAATATCCTCTGAACCAAAGATACCAGCTATTTCTTTTTTTTCATCATCAGTTAGTTTATCAACTTTTGCAAGATTTAATTTTTCTTCTGCGCTTATCATTTCTGCAAATTCTTTTTTATAAGAATCCTGGAGCTCTTTAATCTCGCTTTCAGAATATTTCATTTCATCCAATATTCTTTTTTCCAAGTTCTTTATTAAATCACTCACGATAATCTTATTCTTACCAATATTAATCATAAATCTTTTTATACCTGCAATATATCTTTTTTTCTTTCTATCACATTTAGTATTATTTAATAATTTGTTATAATCCAATACCATATTAATCTGCTTTTGCAGTTTCTTTCTTATAGTATTTTTTTTAATAATATCAGCTTTAATCTTTTTTTCTATTATATTATGTTCTTTGATTTTATTCTTAGCCACTTTTATCCTCCAGGCATTATTCATTTTAAGGTCTGTGATTATAAAAAATACTTATGGATATGTCAACATAAATTATCAAATCTATAAGACTATTATAGACTGTATTCCAAAAAAGTCTTGACTATTTTGGAATACAGTCTATAATAGTCAGATGAATAGATATTTAACAAACTATATTATTAATGATTTAAATGACAAAATTGTTATATTATCAGGCCCAAGACAAACAGGAAAAACCACATTGAGTAAAATGTTATCTAATAATTATGACTATATAAATTATGATTACCCGGAACATCGTACTATTTTAAAAGAAAAAAGCTGGGATAGGAAAAAAGAATTAATCATTTTTGATGAAATACATAAAATGAGTAAATGGAAATCCTATTTAAAAGGCATTTATGATGTTGAAGGAATTTTACCAAAAATTATTGTAACAGGAAGTGCCAGACTCGATATGATAAAAAAAAGTGGAGATTCATTAGCAGGAAGATATTTTTATTATAGACTTCATCCTCTTGATATTAAAGAAGTAAAGGATACTATGACTCCTGACGAAGCATTAAACCGCCTAATAAATGTTAGCGGCTTCCCCGAGCCTTTTTTAAAAAATGATAAAATTTTTTATAGAAGATGGAAAAGAACCTATACAGATATAATCTTACGTCATGATTTAATAGATCTTGAAAATATTCGAGATATAAAATCAATAGAAACTTTGATAGAATTATTAAGAAACAGAGTAGGATCACCCGTCTCATATTTAAGTCTTGCAAGAGATTTGCAAAAAGACAGCAAAACCGTTAAACGATGGATAGATTTACTTGAAAATTTGTTTATTTTATTTCCTGTTAGACCATACCATAAAAATATTGCAAGAGCCATACTTAAAGAACCTAAATATTATTTTTATGATACAGCATTTATATTAGGAAATGAAGGAGTAAAAATCGAAAATATTGTTGCACTGTCTATATTAAAAGAAATCAATTTTATAGAAGATACTTTAGGCCTAAATGCATCATTAAATTATCTAAGAACAAAAGACGGAAAAGAAATCGATTTTATTGTATCAATTGAAAACAAAATGCCAATCTTAATTGAAGTTAAATTAAGCGATGAAAATTTAACAAAAAACTTTATTTTTTTTGAGAAATATTTTGATAAAATAATTAAAATACAATTAGTAAAAAATTTAAAAAAAGAAAAAACATTTAATAATAATACAGAAATCAGAAAATTATCCAATTGGCTTGCAAATATTAATCTGACATAATAATTATATGGATAAATATCTTATAATTATTCAAATATTACATCTATTTCTGTCTGATAATCAACATCAACACCATCTATTGTATTAAAAACATCCTTAGGTTTGTTACTTGTAATCATTTTTTTTATTTTATCCTTATATTTAGGATCAGAAAAAAACCTGTTAAAATCAAATTTAAATAATGAAATAGAATTATCATTATAATATTTTGCATTTGTTTTAATAATTTTTCCTTCAATATTAAAAACAAAGGATAAATATGTATTCTCTAGAAAGACCTTAATCTCATCACTTAATAAATTTTGCAGTTGATCATCCTTAAATTTTTCATCTTTTATTTCAGGTATTAAAATAGACAATTTATTTTTTTTACCCATTTTAGTTAATTTAAAAGTTACAGGTACGGATTCTTCATTCTGCAAATTATCCTGCAAATAACCCATTTTTACATTATTTATATCATCAAATGTATATTTAATGATCCTCCCGATATAATTATCCCCGCTTGTTCTTTCTTCCGACTCAAATTTAATACCCTGATTAAATTCATCAGACATTAAACTTGTTATATATTCCTTTACCATCGAGTCTACAACTTCATTTTTTTTATTATCCAATTCTTCCTGGCTTAAACTTTTTATATCTACATTACCCTGTGCTAATGCCAGTTCAATAAAATCATTATAAAATAAAACATTTACCAAAATACTTCCTGTTCCATCTTTATTAATATTAATAATAGTATCAAACTTGCCGCAGCCTGTGATGATAATAATAACTAAAAATAAAAAATATAGAGAATATTTGAAAATTTTTTTCATAAAAAGCCCCTAATTAATTATAAATAACGGAATAATATTTATTTTACACCATTCAACTGAGATATACAACCACTTAAATCAAATTTTTGTACTTCCATAGATAATTGATTGAATAATCATAAATTATAACTATAATTCGTTTTAGATAATAAAAAATAAAAGAGGAATAAATTGTCAAACATAAAAGAAAATGTATTTTATAATAAATTAACTGATTTGCTTCAATTTATTTATAAGCTTTTATTTAAAATTACAATTTATTGCAGCTTATTTATGACAATGGAGTTATTCGGTAGGTTTTTTAAAAACTCCCAATATAATGGTTTTGTAGAAGTACCGATATGGATGGTTATTGTTTATATGAATATTGCATGGCTTGATGATATATTAATGAAAAATTTTAAAAAACTTAAAACACCTAAATGGTTGCAGGCTTTAATTATAACAATTTTTATATATATTTTTGAGTTGATTTTCGGATTATTTTTTAAATATTTATTGGATATTAATGTATGGGATTATAGTAAAGCTAATTTTATGGGATATAAGGTTAATCTATTTGGTGTTATAAGTTTATACGGTATATTGCCATGGTATGGAGTTTCATGGTTTTTAATATGGTTTTATCCAAGGATTAATAGAATGATAGCTTTTAAACAAAATAAAAATATGGCTAAAATTAATTTTTAGATTTTACCATTAATATAAAAAAAATTATAAAAAAGGAGAGAGTTATGAAAATTACAAAATTTTTATTAATTTTTATTTTAGCATTTTTATTATTAATTTCATGCGGAGCCCCGCCTGAAAATATTGAAGAATCAAATATAATCTATTTAGTGCAGGATCAATTGCAGAAATTCAATAAAATCAGAGATGATAAAGAAAGGCAAAAAAAATATTTTAAAGAATTAATGGAAAGCCTTGATCTGTTACTGGTGTTTAAAAAAGATACTTCAATAATAATCAAAAGCAGGGAATTTCATCCTTCATATGATATTATTGCACATACTTTAAATGATAATAAAATAATAACAACCAAGGATATTTATATTACTGCCGATAAGAAGGAAACTTATTTTTCTTTAAATAATATTACCTGGTATTCAACAAAAAATGATATTCAAAATAATATAGAAGGAATTAAAAACAATTATTATTTTGACACAAAAATAATAGAAGATACATTATATATAGAGTATCAAATGGGGCTTTCACTGGGAGATAATCCTAAAAAAGTAGATATAGGAGCAAGACCTGTTGTAAGATTAAAAAAAGGAATGATATTTGCCAATAAAGAAAAAGAAAAGATAAACATAGATTTAAAAGAAAAAATATTATTAGTACCAAAAGGAACAATTTTATCCGGCAATATAAATGTTGTAGGTAATATTGTAAAAAGCAACAGTAAAAACGGTATAGTAACATTGACATCATTAAAAGATATATATATTTATTTTGACAATAAAAAATTCTCATTAAGCTTTGACAGAAAAAACTGGGATGTATCAATTTTATCATTTGACATAAAACCCAGTTTAAATGTAACAACAGTGAATGATAATGAAATATATTTTGATGTACATACAAGTGCAGTATATGATAAAACTAAAAAATCTTTTTCTATAGCAAAGCTTCTAATAAATGCATTATAATTATATTGATTTTTTAAAAAAACTGCTCCATAAAAGATAGAGCAGTTTTTTTATTATAAAATAGAGCCCTGCATATACGGAAATAATGAACTATAAAAGGATAGCGAGATATTTTAATTATTTTTTTTATTTTATTCCTTTATTGAGACAGGATTGTTAAAGGTGCCTCCTGATTCACCTCAAAGCATTGATTTACACTGTAATTTTTTTACAATGCGAATCCCTTTTACTGTTTATCTTTTTATTGACTTTATTATAAAATAATATAATATAAATAAAATTTAAAAAAAATGTTGTTTGGGGTTTATTAATTGAAAGCAGGGATAAATATATTTACAGAAAAAAAAAGTAAAGAAAATCTGGCATTATTAACGGCTTATGATTATACAACCGCATATTTTTTAAACAAATCCGATATTGATGCCATTTTAGTAGGAGACTCTCTCTCTATGGTCTTTCAGGGTAATGAAAACAATTACCCCGTCACATTGGATGAAATGATATATCACTGTAAAGCGGTAAGAAAAGGTGCACCGGATAAATTCATTATAGCAGATATGCCATTTTTATCTTATCATATATCTCCGGAAGAGACGGTAAGGAATGCAGGAAGATATATTAAAGAAGCAGGAATGGAAGCCGTTAAAATAGAAGGCGGTGAAGAAATAATATCCCACATAAAAGCTCTGTTATCGGCAAAGATTCCTGTAATGGGGCATCTTGGTTTAACACCACAGTCTATTAATATATTCGGTGGGCATAAAGTGCAGGGAAAAACCATTGATTCTGCAAAAAGAATAATAGAAAATGCACTTCTCCTGGAAAAGGAAGGTGTATTTGCCATTGTACTGGAAGGGATACCTGAAAAACTGGCACAATTAATCACGGATAAATTAAAAATACCTACTATCGGTATCGGAGCAGGCAGGTATACAGACGGACAGATCCTTGTCATCAACGACATATTTGGAACATATGAGGAAATATCACCTAAATTTATTAAGGTATTCAGTGATGTGGGAGAATCAATAAAAAATGGAATATCAGAATATATAAAAGAAGTAAAAGAAAAAAAATTCCCCGAAGAAAAGCATGCCTATAAAATAAATGAAGAAATAATCGAAGCATTAAAAAAGGATTTTTAATGATAGTTAAAGATAAAATAAATAATATAAGGGAAATAATTGAAAATAAAAAAAGAGAAGGCAAAATAATCGGATTAGTTCCGACAATGGGAGCCTTACATGAAGGACATCTGTCATTAATTAAAAAATCATGTGAGATTTGCGACTACACGGTAATCTCAATATTTGTTAATCCAATACAATTTGGGACAAATGAAGATTTAGATAAATATCCCAGGGACCTGGAAAAAGATAAAAAACTTGCTGAGAATGCCGGAGCCGACCTGTTATTCTCACCGAATGTTGAAGAAATGCTGGGCAATGATTTATTAACATTCGTGGATATAAATAAAATGGGCAATAATTTGTGCGGTGAAAAACGCCCGGGGCATTTTAGAGGAGTATGTACTATAGTAACAAAATTTTTTAATATTGTTAAACCGCATAAAGCATTCTTCGGTAAAAAGGATATACAGCAGCTTTATATTATAAAAAAGATGTCAAAGGACCTAAATTTTGATATTCAAATCATTCCCTGCCCAATTGTAAGAGAGGCTGACGGCCTTGCGATGAGTTCAAGGAATATTTATTTAAATAAAGAAGAAAAAGATAATGCAATAATATTATATAATTCTTTAAAAAAAGCAAAAAAAATGATAGATAATGGAGAAACATCAGGTTTAAAAATAATAAATGAAATCGAAAAATTGATAAAAAAAGTAAAATATACAAAAATAGATTATATAAAAATTGTAGATGAAAATATGAAAAATATAGATGAAATAAAAAAAGGCAATATAATAGCTCTTGCCGTTTTTATAGGTAAAACCAGATTAATTGATAATCATGTAATTGGAGAAGATTTATGAATCTTATAATGATGAAATCTAAAATACATCGGGCAACAATAACTGAAACTCATTTAGAGTACGAAGGAAGCATAACAATAGATGAAGAATTACTCGAAAAAGCGAATATGCTTGTAAATGAAAGAGTACAGGTCGTTAATTTAAATAACGGCAGCAGGTTAGAAACATATATCATTAAAGGTAAAAGAGGATCTAAAACAATATGTCTTAATGGTCCTGCTGCACGAAAGGGAGAGCCAGGAGATAAAATTATAATAATAGCATATGCCGTTATGACAGAAGAGGAAGCAAAAAAATATAATCCTGCTGTTGTAAAGCTGGATGAATATAACAATATTATTTAAAAATATTTTTTTAAACAAAAAAATAAATAATATTCTACACTTGACAGATAAATTAATAAAAAGTAATTATATTTTTAAAATAAAACTAAATTTTAATAGAGATAATAATAAAAGGAGATAATATGTTCAGACCGGAAATTAAAGTATTGGATTGTACAATAAGAGACGGAGGTTTAATCAATAAACATGATTTTGATTTTAAATTTGTAAGAGAAGTATATAAAGCATTATCTGCCGCAGGGATCGATTATATAGAAATGGGTTATAAAAACTCAAGAAGTTTATTTGATCCAAAAGAATATGGCCCATGGAAATTTTGTGATGATGAGGATATAAGTAAAGTTATAGAAGGCATAGAATCAACCTCAAAAATTTCCGTTATGGTTGATATAGGCAGAGTTGATATAGAAGATGTAAAACATGCTGAAGAAAGCCCTATTGATATGATTAGAGTTGCATGTTATGTTAAGGATATAGACAAAGCAATATCTATGGTAAATCATTTTAACAGTATAGGATATGAGACAACTATAAATATCATGGCAGTAACAAAAAACACGGAACCAGAGATTGAAGAAGCTTTTATACAGGTTGAGAATGAATCAAAAGCAGATGCAATTTACATAGTAGACAGTTTTGGTTATATGTACCAGGAGAATGTAGAATACTTAGTAAAAAAAGCAAAATCAATAATTAAAACAAAAGAAATCGGATTTCATGGTCATAACAATCAGCAGCTTGCTTTCAGCAATACAATCGAATCTATAATACATGGAGCAAATTATCTGGACAGCACGGTATTCGGCATAGGAAGAGCGGCAGGCAACTGTACTACAGAGCTGTTATTAGGCTTCTTAAAAAACCCAAAATTTGACATAAGACCTGTATTAGAATTAATATCCAATGAGTTTATACCTTTAAGGGAAAAAATAGAATGGGGCTACATAATACCATATGCAATCTGTGGAATGCTTAATGAACATCCACGCCAGGCTATGGCGCTAAGAGAAGGTGCTGACAAAGATAAATATAAAGAGTTTTATGAAAATTTAATGGGCAGCCAAGAGATAGAATAGGATCAAAGATGGATGTAAATGAATTTGAAAAACTTCCCGTCATGGGAATATTAAGAGGCATTTCAATTAATGATGTTGAACCTATTTTAGATACAATTTTAAAAACCAAATTAAAAACTATTGAAATCACCATGAATACCGAGAATGCAGGTAATATAATTAAAAAAATAGTAGACTTATCAAATGGCAAATTAACTATTGGAGCCGGTACTGTTTTAACTATAACAGAATTAATGGAAGCTCTTGACAACGGAGCTTCCTATATTGTTTCGCCAATACTGGCCAGAGATGTGGCTGTATACTGTATAAATCAATCCATACCTGTATTTCCTGGAGCCTTTACTCCGCAGGAAATTTATAATGCCTGGAAAGTTGGAGTAACAATGGTTAAAGTATTTCCCTCAAAGGTTATAGGTCCTGAGTTTTTCAAAGAAATAAAAGGCCCTTTTAATAATATTAAACTTATGGCATGCGGCGGTGTTAATCCTGATAACATTGCTTCTTTTTTTAATAACGGTGCAGATGCCGTTGCTTTCGGTGCAAGTATATTTAACCCGGGTCTAATTAAAGAAAAAAAATTTACCGAAATAGGCAACCGCATTAATAAATTAATTAATAACCTGCCGGTTTGTTAAAATAAAAATTATATCATTTATTCAATCCAATAAAGCATTCCGGACAATATCATCATCAATCTTTAAATTAAATTCCGCCTTGCCTATCCCATGAGGCAAAGCGTATTCTACTTTATTATTTCTTACTTTTTTATCAAGATATGTTTTTTCTATAATTTGATCTATTGTTAAATTTCCTGGTATTGTCAATGAAAATCCGAAAGCAGTTAAAAGATTCTTAATCCTATCAAGATCCTTACCTGTAATCCTGCCGAGATTATATGCTATTTTTGATTCATAATATATGCCGATACCTACACAAACATCATGTATCAATCTATAATCCATAAGAGCTTCAACAGCATGACCGATTGTATGACCGAAATTTAAAATTTTACGTAAACCGCCTTCTTTTTCATCTTCTTCAACAACCTTTGATTTTATTTTACAGCTCACAGCTATTGTTTCTATCAATGTCTCTTTATCAAGATTAATAATTTTATCTGTATTCTCCTCTAAAAAATCAAAATATTTATCATCTTTAATTATTGCATGCTTAATTATCTCACCGATCCCGTTTAATTTTATATCATCCGGCAGGGTACTCAATGTATCCACGTCAATAAAAACGCCTTTAGGCTGGAAAAAAGCTCCTATCATATTTTTTGCATAAGGAGTATCAACAGCGACCTTGCCTCCTATAGATGAATCCACCTGTGATAGAAGAGTTGTCGGCACCTGTATAAAAGGAATACCTCTTTGATATGTAGCCGCAATAAAACCGGCGAGGTCGCCTGTTACACCGCCGCCAAGAGCAATAATACAGGAATCTCTGCCTGCTTTTCTCTCTAAAAGCCTGTCTTCAAGTATTTCTTTTGTATTTCTTGATTTATTTTCTTCACCCGCTCTAAACACCAGCAGACAAGATCTCAAATTACTCTTATCTAAACTTTTTGATACAATATCCGCATAATATTCTGATACATTACTGTCGGATATAATTATATAAATATTGGCTCTGCATATTCCTGAAATATATTCTCCAATATTATCCAATATACCGCTTCCTATTATGATTTCATAAGAATCATCAATATTCTTTTTTAAATTAACATTAATTTTCTTTTCCATAATTTATATCTCTATTATTAAAATTTTAAAAGTATTGAGGCTGTCTATAAAAATCACCGCTAACACTCCAAGCCGCTAAGAAGATTTTAAAATATAATTAATAATCCTTATATTTTTATATATCTTAGCATATTTAATATAATATAAATAAATATCACAGTATTTTGAAATATTTCAATGAATACTGTTGTTTCCCACTTTGTATCTTTGTTGTAATTCTTATACTTTTTAGACAGCCCATCATTATTCTACTAATAAATATTTAACCTAATAACTCCTTTGCATTTTTATAGATATTTTCTGCATTAAATCCTAAATAATTTGCAACATCTTTTGCTTTAGCAGAAACTCCCATTCTATTTATACCGACTACTTTTCCTTTAATGCCAACATATTTAAACCAGGGCATATCCAAACCTGCTTCAACGGCAACTCTTTTTCCAACATTGCCGGGCAAAATTGATTCTTTATATTTATCATCCTGTTCTTCAAATATTTCCATAGAAAACATGCTGACTACTCTGACAGAATAACCTTCACTCTCAAGCTTTCCAGCCGTATCAAGAGTCATTGCAATTTCAGAACCGCTTGCCATCATAATTAAATCTATTTCATTTTTACTTTCTTTTTTTATAATATAACCGCCTTTTTCGGCATTCTTATAATCACCTAATTTGCTCCAATCAAGAACAGGGATATCATGCCTTGAAGTAATGACGACATTAGGTTTGTTTCTGCTTGTCAAAGCAATCTTCCATGCAACTCTTACCTCATAAGGATCAGCAGGTCTTAATACATTAATATCAGGTATTGATCTTAAAATTGCAAGATGTTCAACAGGCTGATGTGTCGGCCCGTCTTCCCCTATAAATATTGAGTCATGAGAATACAGATAGATAACAGGTATCCTCATCAATGCAGTCATTCTAATAGGCTGCATCATGTAAATCATAAATGATAAGAATGTCCCTACTATAGGCAGAGCCCCGCCGTAAAGATATAAACCGTTTGCAATCGTGCCCATAGCATGCTCTCTTATACCATACTGTATATTATGCCGTGTATAATCATCAGGTGTAATGCATTCTCCCCCCTTAATATGAGTCTTTGTAGAGGAACCTAAATCAGCACCGCCTGACACAACAAAATCCAGATTTTTTACAATACTATCCAGAACCTTGATTGAAGAAATACGGGTAGCAATCATCTCGCCGGGTTTGTATTCCGGAAGATCTTTAAAAGCATCAGCAGGAATATTTAAAGAATAATTATCATCCAGTTTCTTTTTTAATTCAGGAAATTTGTCAGCCCATTCTTTATACAGTTTATTCCAATCATCATATTTTTTTTTCCATTGATCCCTCTTTTCATCAAAATATTTTATCGCTTCAGGATCAACATAAAAGCATCCATCGATTTCTAAAAATTCTTTAGACTTATCACATTCCTCTTCACCCAATGGAGAACCATGGCATACATTTTTACCCTGTTTATTTGGAGCACCTTTGCCTATCGTTGTTTCAGCAATAACAATAACAGGTTTATTAAGATTGATTCTTGCTTTATCAGCTTCATCAAATCCCCTTTTAATATCATCAAAGTCATGACCGTCAATTTTAACAACATGCCACTCCATTGCTTCAAATCTTTTACCGACATCTTCCGTGAAAGTAATATCGGTATTCCCCTCAATAGTTATATAATTTTTGTCATAAACCAGTATCAGGTTATTTAATTTGAGATGACCGGCAAGTGAGCACGCTTCATAAGAAACACCTTCCATCATATCACCGTCACCTGCTAATACTACTATTCTGTTATTAAATATCTCATAATTATCCCTATTAAATTTCTGAGCATTCATTTTTCCAGCAATAGCCATACCTACAGCATTTCCAACCCCCTGCCCCAACGGGCCTGTTGATGTCTCAACCCCGTCAGTCAATCCATACTCGGGATGTCCCGGGGTTTTTGATTCCAATTGTCTGAATTTTTTAATATCATCAATTGTTAAATCAAAACCACTTAAATAAAGCAATGAGTATAAAAGCATAGACCCATGTCCGGCAGATAGTACAAACCTGTCCCTGTTAAGCCATTTACTATCTTTTGGATTATGATTTAAAAACTCACCAAATAAATAACTTCCTATTTCAGCACATCCTAGCGGAAGTCCGGGATGACCTGATTTAGCTTTTTCAACAGCATCAATTGACAATGCTCTTACAGTCTTAGCTGAAGCTTTTAATCCTTTTAAATTCATTATTCACTCCTATGAAATATCAACATATTTTTTTAATATTTAGCAATTTGTTGCTAAATATTTATTTTTATTTTCAATTTGAACTTTTGAATTATAGTAATAATTAATATTAAAAGTTTCATTTCTTTTAAGT
>Ga0209164_1000803_pt1 | contig 54532 bp, 51 predicted proteins | sample MTBNYHSulfiMetaG_FD_187458 | JGI IMG/M metagenome (GOLD analysis project Ga0209164, IMG submission 187458) | Enrichment culture microbial communities from rom New York Harbor, USA that are MTBE-degrading - MTBE-NYH (New York Harbor Sulfidogenic)... | ecosystem: Environmental > Aquatic > Marine >... | reverse complement strand
AGGATATAATACGACGGTATATTGAAGTTCATGGTACGTCTGAGGAACAAGAGAAGTTCAGCCAGATTACGTTACTCCATTTTGGGCCCGATTAGATGCCCCGCTGCTTGCAGCGGGGAGGTTCACTGCAAAAACCGAATTCGGAATCGATGTAGGATTTTTTATTGCAGGAACAATAAGTTTAGATATTTCGTTTGCTCATATGGAGGCAATGATAGACTACTATACAGCTGATTTGCAGGACGTCACTTCTCCTTCTTTTAATGAGATTAGTATGTCTTCCTCGGTGATGGAATCGGGCGGATATGTGAATATTACTGCTAATATTACTGATGATACTCACGTGGAAACAGCCTGGTTAAATATTACCTATCCAGATAATTCTACCATGAATACAACCATGAATGTAGGCAGCTATTATTATAATCAAACGTTCACCATGCCGGGGACCTATTATTACTATATCTGGACCGTAGACAGTTTTGGCAATACGAATAAGAGCAGAACGTATTCCTTCACGATTGAGCCTTCATTGCCGCCTTCTTCACGATTACAGGTAACACAACATTCTGGCTCGTACATAAGCAGTGTGTCTAACTTCCGTCTTCAGGGTGTAGATAATAGTGGCCTATGGAGAGTCCATTACAGGATTGATAACGGTCAAATTAAATCTTCTGAGCTTAATGACGAGATGCATTTTCAGATTAATAGCTTAAATGGGTATCAGCCGGGCAAGCATACTATTGAATACTGGGCTACTGATCTTGTGGGAAATGAGGAATGTCACAAGGTAGTAACATATTGCTTGGATGTAGAAGGGCCCAATGTACTACTCGATTTTGGTGGCCCTAAGTATATGAATATAACTGAATACTACATAACCTCCTCTACCTCGATTATATTGGCAGCAGAAGATGATGGTTGTGGGGTGAACGGTATAATTTACAAGGTAGATAACGGTAATTGGCACGAGTATACAGAACCAATCACCATTAGAGAAGAGGGTGTTCATTGGCTAGTCTATTCCAGCACCGACAATCTCGGCAATAGGGAAAATGCCAAACTTAAAGTGGTGCATGTGGACAACATCCCTCCTGAAAGCTGGGTTGAATACGACGGGCTTCATCATAGTGATGATAATACCATTTATGTCACATCCAATACAGTTCTCAATCTGCATGCGATTGATACTGGCGTTGAATGCTGTGGTCTGAAGGAAATAATGTACCAACTAGACGGCCAAGGATGGAACGCATATGCGGGACCGTTCACCGTAGACAGAGAGGGAAAGCATGTACTCGAATATTATGGAATCGACAACCTAGGCAACCACCTCATCCAATCTCAGAATATCGTGGTCGATGACAGCCCGCCGGAAACCACCTCGGTTATTCCACAAAAGGGCTACCTCCACCTCTTTGGCAGACCTATTATGCCCACCATGCTGGGGCAGACCATTGTTATCGGTAGCATTGACGTAACCTTTAAGGGCACTGATGCCTCGGGCATCGACACGGTGAATTTCTATGTGGATGGAGACCTGCAGTATACGGCTGAGGAGACCCCATTTGTGTGGACCTGGGATACCTTTGTTATCGGCTACCGCACCCTGGAACTGGTTGCCACCGACAATCTCGGACATTCCACTACGGAGAAGATGACGGTGCTACGGTTTAGCTTGTAAATGAGAACCGACCATTAACGGCACCCAACGAAAGCTTAAGGCATCCAAAAATTCTACGACCAAGACCATAACGCTCCCGCCATGCTGTCATTTTTATACTGTTACTGCATTTCCATCATGGATTTTTGGAGCCCGGACATCGAGGCCATGCCCCTGGACGAGCTGAAGGAGCTGCAGCTGCGCCGGCTGCAGAAGACGGTACGGCGGGCCTATGACACCAATGAGGCCTACCATCGCCTGTTCAAAGAGGCCGGGGTGGCACCCGGGGACATCCGCTCCCTGGACGACCTGGCCAGGCTGCCCTTTTTGACCAAGGACGACCTCCGCCACTACTATCCCTTCGGCCTGCTGTGCGTGGAAACCGACGACTGCGTGGAGCTGCATGCCTCCTCCGGCACCACGGGGACCCCGGTGGTGGGGCCCTACACCCGGGGCGATGTGGAGGTGTGGACGGAGGTCATGGCCCGGGCCCTGTGGGCCAACGGGATGCGCCAGAGCGACGTGCTGCAGAACGCCTACGGCTACGGATTGTTCACCGGTGCCCACGGGTTTGAGAAGGGAGCCCAGCGGATTGGGGCCCTGGTGGTTCCCATCGGCTCCGGCAACACCCGGCGGCAAATCACCCTGATGAAGGACTTCGGGACCACCGCCCTGTCCTGCACCCCCTCCTATTCCCTGTACATGGCGGAGGTGGCCCGGGAGATGGGCTTTGACCCCCGGGAGGACTTCCGGCTGCGCCTGGGTCTGTTCGGGGCCGAGGCCTGGAGCGACGAGATGCGGGCCAAAATCGAGGAGGAGTGGGGCATAGTGGCCCACGAGCACTACGGTCTCACCGAAATCATTGGACCCGGAGTGGTCACCGAGTGCTCGCACAAGCGGCTGCACGTCAACGCCGACCACTTCGTGACCGAAATCATCGACCCCCAGACCGGGGAGCAGCTGCCGCCGGGGGAGGAGGGGGAACTGGTGTTCACCACGGTCACCAAGGAGGCCTTTCCCGCCATCCGCTTCAGGACGGGGGACATCGCCCGCTATTCCGAGGAGCCCTGCGCCTGCGGCCGCACCCTTCCCGTTCAGTCCCGGATCAAGGGCAGAAGCGACGACATGATGAAAATCAAGGGGGTCATCGTGTTTCCCTCCCAGATTGAGGCGGCCATCATGGCGGTGGAGGGAACCAGCGGAAACTACCAGCTGGTGAAGCGGAAACAGAGGGAAATGACCTCTTTGAGCATCAAGATTGAGCCCACCGAGGAGCGCCACGCCCAGGGCCACCTGGACGACCTGGCCCAGAAAATAGAGGAGGAGGTCTACGCGGTTCTCAACCTGCACATCCCGGTGGAGGTGGTCCCCCCCAATACCATTCCCCGCAGCCTGGGCAAGGCCAAGCGGGTGGTGGAGGAATAGCTGCCCTCCCTCTACAGCACGGTGCTGAAGACCACGATCAGGGCGATGACCAGGGGCACGCAGACCAGGGTGGTCCAGGTGATGCTGTGGGCGGTGGATTTCTTGTCGATGCCGTAGGGGAGAAGAAACATGTTGGTGCTGGTGATGGGCAGCAGGGCGTTTATCACGATGACCGCGAACCAGGCGGCGGGGATGGCCCCCAGGAGCAGCAGGGGCGCCAGCAGGGCGGTGATGACCGCCGGGGTGAGCACCACGGTGAGCAGAAAGATGCGCCGCACCCAGGACCAGTGGTGCTCCTCGGTATCCATTTCCAGGCCCAGCAGTTTTTTTAGCTCTGATGCCTGCAGGTCGGCGGGATGGATGCCCGAGCCCACGTAGTACAGGGCGGCGGGGATGGTCACCGCGGTGTAGAACTTGAGGACGATGCCCAGGTCGCCGAAGGATGAGGTGGTGGTCCCGGTCAGCCCGTGGATGGCCACCGCCGCAATCACGAACAGCAGCAGGTACCAGGGATAGAGCTTCAAAAACCAGGGCAGCACCTGCCTGCTCTCTGCCCGGCCCGCGCCTTGTTTTTTGTGCAGATGGGACAGCATGTAGGGGATGACCGCGAACAGGGCGATGCCCACCAGGGCCATGAACATGCCGGCTTCCGTGGGCCAGTAGGTGACCATGGCGCTGCCGATGAAGGCGGCGCTTCTCCCCTGGTTGGTGAGCACGGTTCTTACGTAGAGGCTTTTTTGCTCTCCCTGCAGAGCCTGGCGGGACGCCGTATAGCGGGCGAAGGCCAGGGCCAGCAGATACATGAAGGTGATGACGGCTGCGGTTACCGCCGCAAATTCCAGCTGCTCCTGTCCCAGGTGGGTGTCCAGAAAAATGCGGAAGATGAGCACAGGGATGAAAAAATACAGCAGCACCAGGCCTATTTTTTTCATCACCGCCGCCACCCGCCGCTCCCCGAACAGGCGGCTGAGCAGGATGTTGGCCACGAAACCCACCGCTATCCAGGGGAGGGTATACAGGCCGCTGATGTAGGGGATGGTGGACTCCAGAAGGTCAAGAATGGCAATCCCTCCCGTCTGAAAGCGGGCAGCCGATAAAAACATTGTGGAGGCCAGCCGGAGGGGGGGCGGGAAACGTTTAAAAACGGCCGGCATTTGTACCAGCCGCACCATGGAGGAGCCCGTGGACATCGATGGCTATCGGCGCCGGGTAACCGTCAGAGACGGCACCAGCATTCTCCTGCGCCCCATAACGCCCGGTGACGAGGAGCTGATGCTCTCCCTTTTTTACGCCTTTTCTCCCCAGACCCGGTATCAGCGCTGGCTGCACGTCAAGGAGCACATGCCCCGGGAGGAGTTGCGGGAGTACCTGCACCACGACTTTGAGCGCCAGGTGGGCATCCTGGCCGTCTATGAGGACTGGGAGGGGGAGCTGCCCCTGGGGGTGGGCCGGTTTGCGGTGGAGGGCGACCACGCCGAGGTGGCTGTGGTGGTCCGGGACGACTGGCAGGGGCGGGGGGTGGGGACGGCCCTGCTGGATTTTCTGGGGGACATCGCCCGGCGGAAGGGGCTGCGGGGGTTCGTTGCAGAGGTCAACGCGGACAACCATCCCATGCTGCACGTCTTCCAGAAGATGGGGTTCTCGGTGGAGGGCTGCCGGCAGGGCGTCTGTCGCCTGCGGCGCGAATTTTAGCTTTTTTGGCGGGCCGGCGGCGGCCTTTACGCAACTTATCCAGCCAAATTTTGTTAAAAAGTGCAAAATTTGGGCTATTTTTTACACAAAATTATAATATTTCGCTAAAATTTTGTCATTTAAGAAAAAGATATTTATAACATGATTTTGATTACCGTTTTCAATGAACGTCACCCAAAAAATATTGCAGGACCATTTGGTTGAAGGAAAACTGGAAGCCGGCGAGGAAATCGCCATAAAAATCGACCAGACGCTCACCCAGGACGCCACGGGGACCATGGCCTACCTGGAGTTCGAGGCCATGGGCATACCCCGGGTGCAGACCGAGCTCAGCGTCAGTTACGTGGACCACAACACCCTGCAGACCGATTTTCGAAACCCTGACGACCACCGCTACCTCCAGAGCATCGCCGCCCGCTACGGCCTGTACTTCTCCCGCCCCGGCAACGGCATCTGCCACCAGCTGCACCTGGAGCGGTTCGCCCAGCCCGGCAAGACCCTGCTGGGCAGCGACAGCCACACCCCCACCGCGGGCGGCGTGGCCTCCCTGGCCATCGGCGCCGGAGGACTGAACGTGGCGGCGGCCATGGCCGGCGAGCCGTTCACCGTCAAATGCCCCCAGGTGGTGGGGGTCCGGCTCACCGGGAAGCTCCCCGACTGGGTGTCGGCCAAGGACGTGATTCTGGAGCTGCTGCGCCGCGTGGACGTCAAAGGCGGCGTGGGCAAGGTCTACGAGTACTTCGGCCCCGGGGTCAATAGCCTCAGCGTGCCGGAGCGGGCCACCATCACCAATATGGGCACCGAAACCGGTGCCACCACCAGCATTTTTCCCAGCGACGCCGTCACCCAGAAATTCCTGAAGGCCCAGGGACGCGGCGACCAGTGGCGGGAGCTGAAAGCGGACAGCGAGGGCGACTACGACCAGGTCATCGAGATTGACCTCAGCCAGGTGGAGCCCCTGGTGGCCCTGCCCCACAGCCCGGGCAAGGTGAAACCGGTCAGGGAGGAGGAGGGCATGGAGGTGCAGCAGGTGGCCATCGGCTCCTGTACCAACTCCTCTCTACGGGACCTGAAAATGGCCGCCCAGATTCTCAAGGGGCAGACCGTGGCCCCCAACCTGGACCTGCTGGTCAACCCCGGCTCCCGCCAGGTGGTGGAGCACCTGGTGAAGAGCGGCGAATACAACTACCTGGTGGAGGCCGGTGCCCGTGTCATCGAAAACGCCTGTGGCCCCTGCATCGGCATGGGCGGGGCGCCCCCCAGCAGATCGGCCAGCGTCCGCACCTACAATCGCAACTTCGAGGGCAGAAGCGGCACCAAGGATGCCGGCATTTTCCTGGTCAGCCCGGAGACGGCGGCGGCCACCGCCATCAAGGGCGTCCTGACCGATCCCCGGAGCATGGGGCCGGCTCCCTCCATATCCATGCCCGACACGTTTATCATCAACGACAACATGATTATACCCCCCCTGCCCCCCCGGGAGGCCCAGAAGGTGGAGATTCAGCGGGGCCCCAACATCCGTCCCCTGCCCGACTTTCCGCCCCTGGACGAGACCCTGGAGGGCGAGGTGCTGCTCAAGGTGGGCGACAACATCACCACCGACCACATCATGCCCGCCGGGGCCAAGATTCTCCCCCTGCGCAGTAACATCCCCGAGATTTCCAAGCACGTGTTTTCCGGAGTGGACGCCGAATTCTACCAGCGGGCCATGGAGAAAAAGGGCGGATTCATCATCGGGGGAGAAAACTACGGCCAGGGCTCCAGCAGGGAGCACGCGGCCATCGCCCCCAAGTATCTGGGCGTCAAGGCGGTTATCGTCAAGTCCTTTGCCCGCATCCACCGCACCAACCTGATAAACTTCGGAATCGTTCCCCTGATGTTTGCCCAGCCCTCCGACTACGACCACATACAGCAGGGAGACCAGCTGGAACTGTACGTGGACCGGTTCGAGGAGGACATCGTGCTCAAAAACCATACCCGGGGCCGGGACTACAAGCTGAAACACGACCTGGGCCCGGACGAGAAAGAAGTGATGCTCAACGGCGGTCTGCTGCCCACCATCAACAAGAGGCGCAGCGGAGCATGAGTATTCCACGGGTGGTCTGAGTGACAAAGCTCCAGAAAGAGGTGACCACGGGAACCGACAGCAAGGAGGACTTGCTGCTCACCCTCAAGCCGGCTCCCCAAGGAAGCGGCATCTCCGTCTCCATATCCGGCAAGGGCGCCGTGCAGTTCAGCGAGGAAATAGAGGCCACGGTGCGCCAGGTGCTGGAGGAGATGGGGGTCACCGACGCCAGCGTGGAAATAGTGGACTACTGGGCCTTTGACTTCACCATCCGGGCCCGTACCAAGGCGGCGGTGCTCCATGCCACCGGCCAGGACGAGGTGGTGACCTAGCATGGCCTACACCCTGCGCCGCAGCCGGATTTACGTGCCGGGGAACAACCCCCGCATGCTGTCCACCTGCGACCTGTTCGGTGCCGACGCGGTCACCCTGGACATCGAGGACGCGGTGGCCCCGGAACAGAAGCTGTCGGCCCGGTGGCTGATAGCGGAGGCCCTGCGCGACCAGCCCTTTGGCAACTCAGAGGTCACGGTGCGCATCAACGCCCTGTCCACCCCCTGGGGCCACCAGGACCTGGAGGCGGTGATACCCACCGGCCGGGTGGAGGTTATCTATCTCCCCAAGGCAGAGAGCGCCCGGGACGTGCAAGAGCTTGACCGGGTGCTGACCGGGCTGGAGGAGGAGCACGGACTGGAGAGCGGGCAGACCAAGATTATTCCCCTGGTGGAGAGTGCCCGGGGCATCCTGTTTGCCCACGACATAGCCACTGCCAGCCACCGCGTCGTGGCATTATCCTTCGGCGGCGAGGACTACACCCGGGACGTGGGCGGCGAGAAGACGGACACCGAGGAGGAACTGGCCTGGCCCCGCTCGGCTCTGGTGGCGGCGGCCAAGGCGGCAGGGGTGCAGGCTCTGGACACCGTGTATTCCAACGTGGACGACCTGGACGGTCTGTACCGGCAGGCGGTGAAGATGCGCCAGCTGGGCTTTGACGGCAAGGCGGCCGTTCATCCCAACCAGGTGGAGGTCATCCACCGCGCCTTCAGTCCCTCCCCGGAAGAAATCGACTACGCCCTGCAGGTCATGCAGGCCATCGAGGAGGCAGAGGTCCGGGGCAGCGGGGTGGTCTCTCTGGGCCGCAAGATGATTGATAAGCCCGTAGTGGCGAGAGCGGAGCGTACCCTGATGATTGCCGCCCTCAGCGGCCTCATCGCCCGGGACAATCTGCCGGAGAGCATCCGGGAGGTGCTGTAACATGGTCAAAAACGCGGTGGGGCGGGACATTCCCGTCCAGGTCAAGGGCATGAAGCTGACTCCTTTCCAGGGAGCCTTTGCCTACCGCCCCACGGGAAGAAAGGCCGCTCCCTCGCTGGGCTACGTGGCCTCGCCGGACAGCAGAAACAAGGTGGTCAAGGGCATCGAGGCCGCCATGAAGACCGTGGGGCTGCAGGACGGCATGACCATTTCCTTCCATCATCACTTCAGGGACGGAGACCGCCTGATGAACCAGGTGCTGGAGGCGGCCATGCGCATGGGCATCAAAAATCTCACCCTGGCGCCTTCGTCCACCTTCCCCTGCCAGGAGGAGACGCTGCTCAGGGCCATTGGCAAGGGCACCGTTACCTACATCGAGGGCGGCTCCTACCGGGGAGAGATTGGCAAGGCGGTATCCAACAAAATATTCGACCGGCCGGTGAGGGTGCGCAGCCACGGGGGACGGGTGCGGGCCATCGAGGCCGGGGACATCACAATCGACGTGGCCTTCGTGGGTGCCCCCTCGGCGGACCATGCGGGAAACTGCAACGGCATGTACGGTCCCAGCGCCTGCGGCTGCATCCAGTACAGCGTGCCTGACTCCCGATGTGCGGAGAAGGTGGTAGTGGCCACCGACAACCTGGTGGACTATCCCTGCCAGCCCATCGAAATCAGCGAGCAGTACGTGGACGTGGTGGCCATTATGGACTCCATCGGGGACCCGGCCCGGATTGTCAGCGGAACCCTGAGCATCACCCGCTCTCCCACCCGCCTCAAGATTGCCCGGGACGCGGTCAAACTGGCCCACGTCACCGGCCACATCTACGACGGCTCCTCCTTCCAGGCGGGAGCCGGAGGAATCTCTCTGGCCTTCACCAAGTTTCTGGGCGAGCTCCTGGAGAGGGAGGGCTACGTGGCCTCCTGGTCCATGGGGGGGACCACCCAGTACATCGTGGACATCCTGCACAGGGGACGACTGAAGAAACTGCTCACTGGTCAGGCCTTCGACCTGGCTGCCGTGGAATCCCTGCGCAACGACCGGGAGCACTACGTGGCGGGAGTGGACCACTATGCCAACGTGCACGGCAAGGGCTGCCTGGTCAACAATCTGGACGTGGTGGTCCTGGGGGCCACTGAAATAGATGTCAACTTCAACGTAAACACGGTGACCTTCTCCAACAACGTGCTGGCCCAGCCCATTGGAGGCCACCAGGACACGGCGGCCGGGGCCCGGTTCACCATCATCACCGCTCCCATGATGCGGGGACGCCTGCCGGTGGTCATCGACGAGGTGACCACGGTGACCACGCCGGGGGAGACGGTGGACGCCCTGGTGACCGGCTACGGGATTGCCATCAACCCCCGGCGGGACGACCTGCTGGACATGGTCAAGGACAGCGGCCTGAACATCGTGGACATCGAGGACCTGAAAAACCTGGCCTACAAGAAGGCGGGCATCAGAGAGCAGAAGAAGCCCCGGTGGGGCGACGACATCGTGGCCCTGATTGAATACCGCGACGGCACCATCATCGACGTGCTGCACGAGGTGGTGTAACGCGGATGAGACTCACCAAAAAAGGTGATAAAATATGGCACAAAGAGGAATAAGGGAATATGACGCGAAGAGGCTCATGGCACAGGCGCTGCCGGAGTTCTCGGGGGGAAAATTTACCTACCAGGCGGACGTGGTCCTCATCGGGCCCCAGACCGACCTGGACAACGTCCCGGAGGAGCATCCCTGGGTAAAAAAGGCCAAACTGGTGGCCAAGCCGGACCAGTTGTTCGGCAAGCGGGGAAAGAACAACCTGCTGTACGTGAACAAATCCTGGGGGGAGGTCAAAAAGTGGATTCAGGAGCGGATGAACAAAAAGGTGACCATCACCCAGACCACCGGCCAGACTACCGGCGTGCTCACCCATTTCCTGGTGGAGCGCTTCGTTCCCCACGACAGGGAGTACTACGTGGCCCTCACCACCCACCGTGACCACGACACCATCCATTTCTCTACCCAGGGCGGCGTGGACATCGAGGAGGTGTGGGATACGGTGGTGACCCTGGACGTCCCCGTGCTGTCCTCCCTCGAGGACATGGACGTGGAGGGCTTTTTGCCGGACGAGCTGGGGGCAGAGAAGGCCACGGTGGCGGAGTTCATCACCGCCCTGTACAAGTTCTTCGTTGACTACCACTTCACCTACCTGGAGCTCAATCCCTTTACCCTTCAGAAGGGCAGCGTGGTGCCCCTGGACGCCGTGGCCAAGCTGGATGACTATGCCTCCTACCAGTGTGCCGAGAAGTGGGGCAAAATAAAGTTCCCCCAGTCCTTCGGCATGCCCCAGCCCACCGAGGAGGAGGACTACGTGGCGGAGCTGGACGAGCGCACCGGCGCCTCCCTCAAGCTCACCCTGCTGAACCCCCAGGGCCGGGTGTGGAACCTGGTGGCCGGCGGGGGGGCCAGCGTCATCTATGCGGACACCGTGGTGGACCTGGGCTTTGCGGAGGAATTGGCCATGTACGGGGAATACAGCGGCGACCCCTCCACGGAGCTCACCTACGAGTACACCAAGACCATCCTCAAGCTGATGACCAAGCAAAAAGACCCCCAGGGCCGGCCCAAATACCTGCTGATTGGCGGGGGTATTGCCAACTTCACCGACGTGGCCAAGACCTTCACTGGCATCATCCAGGCCATCGAGGAATACGCCGACCATCTCAAGAAGACCAACGTCAAAATCTACGTGCGGAGGGGCGGCCCCAACTACAAGGAGGGGCTGGCCAAGATGCGCAAGATGGGCGAGCGGCTGGGCCTGCCGGTGGAGGTCTACGGACCGGAGACCCACATGACCAAAATCGTATCCATGGCCCTGGAGGAACAGTAGGAGGTGACAAAAATGGAAGAATATGAATTGTTTGACCGAAACACCAAGGCATTTATCCACGGCACGCAGGAGCGAGCCGCCCAGCGCATGCTGGACTTTGATTACCTGTGCCAGCGGAACGAGCCCAGCGTGGCCGGCTTTATCACCCCCACGGGCGGCGGCTACTACAAGCTTTTCTGGGGAACCAAGGAGATACGCCTCCCCCGGTACACCTCCATTGACCAGGCGGTGAAGGCCCATCCGGAGGCGGACGTCATGGTGAACTTCGCCTCGGAGCGGTCCAGTGCGGAGAGCACCATGGAGGCCCTGGAGACGGATACCATCCGCACCGTGATTATGATTGCCGAGGGGGTCCCGGAGCGGGACACCCGCAGGATTGCCGCCCTGGCCCAGAAAAAGAAAAAATGGGTCATCGGCCCGGCCACCGTGGGGGGCATCAAACCCGGCTCCTTCAAGATTGGCAACGCGGCGGGCACCATGGAAAACATCAAGGACACCCGGCTGTACCGCCCGGGCTCCGTGGGCTTCGTTTCCGTATCCGGCGGCCTGTCCAACGAGGGGTACAACATCTGCCATCGCAACTCCGACGGCATCTATGAGGGCTACGCGGTGGGCGGCGACGTCTATCCGGCTACCACCCTTCTGGACCACCTGCTGCGCTACGAGCAGAACCCCCGCATCAAGATGATGGTGTGCCTGGGAGAGGTGGGCGGAACCGACGAGCTGGAGATAGCCGAGGCCATCAGATCCGGCCGAATCACCAAGCCCCTGGTGGCCTGGGTGACCGGGACCTGCGCCAAGATGCTGCCCGGCCAGGTGCAGTTTGGCCACGCCGGGGCCAAGGCGGATGCGGCGGAGACCTCCGCGGAAGCCAAAAACCGGGCCCTGCGGGAGGCAGGGGCCATCGTCCCCCAGTCCTTTGACGACTTCGGAGAAAAGATACGGGAGACCTACGAGCAGCTGAAGGCAGAGGGAGTCATCGAGCCGGTGGAGGAGCCCAGCGTGCCTCACATCCCCATGGACTACCGTCAGGCGGTGGCCGAGGGACTGGTGCGGCGCCCCACCAACTTCATCAGCACCATCTGCGACGAAACAGGCGACATTCACAACTACTGCGGGATTCCCATCGACGAGGTCATCGAGAAGGGCTACGGCATCGGCGGAGTCATCGGTCTGCTGTGGTTCAAGAAGAACCTGCCACCCTACGTGAGAGAGTTCATCGAGATGGTGCTGCAAATTGTGGCCGACCACGGGCCGGCGGTGTCCGGGGCCCACAACACCATCGTCACCGCACGGGCCGGCAAGGGCCTGATAGAGTCCATCATCAGCGGCATCGTGACCATTGGTCCCCGGTTCGGCGGAGCGGTGAACGGGGCCGCCAAGCACTTCACCTGGGGCCTGGAGAACAACCTGTCACCCCGGGAGTTCGTGGACGCCATGAAGGCCAAAAACGAGCGCATCCAGGGCATCGGCCACCGCATCCACAGCGTGGAAAACCCGGACGAGCGGGTGCAGATCATGATAAACTTTGCCCGCAAGCACTTCCCCCGCACCCCGCTGCTGGACTACGCCCTGGCGGTGCAGGACGTAACCACCATGAAGAAGAACACCCTGATTCTCAACGTGGACGGCTGCATCGGCGTGCTGTGCGTGGACATGCTCAAGAACCTCGGCTACAGCGACCAGGAAATCAAGGATATGATAGACATGGGCTTCTTCAACGCCCTGTTCATCCTGGGGCGGACCATCGGGTTCATGGGCCACTACTTTGACCAGAAGAGGCTGAAGACCGGCCTGTACCGGCATCCCTGGGACGACATCCTGTATGACGTTCCCGACCGTCCGGAAAAGGTGGAATAAAAAATGAGCAAAAAGGTGAAATAAAATGTGGGAAAAAGAAATAGAAAAGGCGAAGGAGCACTTCGGTACCCTGTGCCGGGAGCAACTGGAGCGCATCGAACGCATGAAGCAGCAGGAGGACTGGATAGACTACGGCACACTGAAGCCCCTGATCATCGGTGTGGTGGGCGGTGACGGCATTGGCCCCTACATCTGTCAGGAGGCCCGGCGCATCCTGGAGTTCCTGCTGGAAGACGAGGTGGAAAAGGGCAAAATCAAGTTCCGGGACATCGAGGGGCTGACCATCGAGAACCGGGCCCAGGTGAACAAGGCCATTCCCGACGACGTGCTGGCGGAAATCAAGAAATGCCACGTGCTGCTCAAGGGCCCCACCACCACCCCCAAGAAGGGAGACCCCTGGCCCAACATCGAGTCGGCCAACGTGGCCATGCGCCGCGCCCTGGACCTGTTTGCCAACGTGCGACCGGTGAAGGTCCCCGCCGAGGACATCGACTGGATATTCTTCCGTGAAAACACGGAGGGGGCCTACGTGCTGGGACGCAAGGGCGTCAACGTCACCGACGACTTGGCCATGGACTTCAAGGTGATTACCACCCAGGGGGCGGAGCGCATCATCCGCCTGGCCTTCGACTACGCCCAGAAAAACAACATCAACAAGGTGACGGTGGTCACCAAGGCCAACGTGGTGAAGACCACCGACGGCAAGTTCCTGAGCATGGCCGAGCAGGTGGCCGAGGACTACCCGGAGGTGGAATGGGACGACTGGTTCATCGACATCATGGCTGCCAAGCTCATCGACCCCGCCCGGCGCAGCCAGTTCCGCGTGGTGGTGCTCCCCAACCTGTACGGCGACATCATCACCGACGAGGCAGCCCAGATTCAGGGCGGCGTGGGAACGGCGGGCAGCGCCAATATCGGCAAGCGCTACGCCATGTTCGAGGCCATCCACGGCTCTGCGCCCCGCATGGTTGAGGAGGGGCGGGCCCAGTATGCGGATCCCACCAGCATCATCAAGGCGGCGGCCATGCTGCTGCGCCACATCGGCTATCCCCAGAAGGCCGCCCAGCTGGACATGGCCCTGGACATCTGCAGTCTGTACGAGAAGAAAAAGGTTTGCACCGGCCGTTCCGACGGGGCCACCGGCGCGGAGTTTGCCGACTACGTGATGAAGGCCATCCAGGACCCCCATCTGGAAGAGAGATGGAAGAAGGGCCAGTAGCCTCTCTTCCCCTTTCCCTCTTCTATATTTAAACCGACAGCCTTTAATAAGGGGCCGTAATAAGCAAACTCCCTAAACCAGGTGACATCATGGTACAGTTACATGAACAGGTACTCAGGGATGCCCATCAGTCGTTGATTGCCACCCGCATGCGGACGGAGGACATGCTTCCCATCTGTCCGGACATGGACCAGGTGGGCTATTTTTCTATGGAGGTCTGGGGGGGTGCCACCTTTGATGTGTGCATCCGCTATCTCAACGAGGACCCCTGGGAGCGCCTGAAAAAGCTCAAGGAGGCCCTGCCCAACACCCCGCTGCAGATGCTGGAGCGGGCCATGAACATCGTGGCCTACCGCAATTTTCCCGACGACATTGTGCAGAAGTTCATCCACTATGCCCACCGTGACGGGGTGGAGTACTTCCGCATTTTCGACGCCCTCAACGACATGCGCAACCTGGAGAGGCCCATACAGTACGTCAAGGAGGAGGGGGCGCATGCCCAGGGGAGCCTCAGCTATACCATCAGCCCGGTGCATACGGTGGAGCGGTACATCGACGACCTGCTCATCCTGCAGAAGATGGGCTGTGATTCCATCTGCATCAAGGACATGGCGGGTCTTATCACTCCCACCAAGGCCTACGACATCATCAAGGGGTCCAAGGATGCGGGAGTGACGGTGCCCATCAACCTGCATACCCACTGTACCTCCGGCATGTTCGGCCTCTCCTACATGAGGGCCTGCCAGGCGGAGGTGGACATCCTGGATACGGCTATATCTCCCTTTTCCGGGGGTACGGCCCAGCCTCCCACGGAGTCCGTGGTGGCGGCCCTCAAGGACACTCCCTACGACACGGGCTACGACCTGGACCTGCTGATGAAGATACGGCGGCACTTCCTCCAGGTGTGGGACAAATATTCCGCCTTCCACAAAATCAACGCCCTCCGTTTCGACCCCTCGGTGACCACCCACCAGATTCCGGGGGGGATGCTCTCCAACCTCATGTTCCAGCTGGAGCAGCAGGGGGCCGGCGACAAGTACGAACAGGTGCTGGCCGAGGTGCCCCGGGTCCGTCAGGATCTGGGCTACCCCCCGCTGGTCACTCCCACCTCCCAGCTGGTGGGCATCCAGGCGGTGATGAACGTGCTGTTCGGCCGCTACAAAAAAGTTCCCACAGAGACCAAGGACTACGTACGGGGCATGTACGGGCAGCCTCCGGGAGAGATTTCAGAGGAGATGTACCGGACCATTCTGGGTCCCGACTGGCAGGACGAGGTGGTGGACTGCCGCCCCTCCGACCTGCTGGAGCCCATGTTCGACCAGCGCAAACGGGAGCTGGAGGAGCAGGGCGTGCTGCGCAAGCCCGAGGACGTCCTCACCTATGCCATCTATCCCCAGGTGGGCCTGAAGTTCCTGAAGGGCGAGGCCAGGGAGGAGGAGCTGACCAGCCGGCAGGAGCCGGTGGTCAGGCGACCCTCGTTCCCCGCCGCCTACGCCATCGACGTCAACGGCGTCACCTACAACGTGGAGGTGAAATCAGCCGACCTCATCCAGGTGAACGGCATCCCCCATTCAATCAAAATCAAAAGCCAGGAGCAGACCGAGCAGCTCCCGGATCAGAAGCAGGAGGCAGTGCCCGCTCAGAGCAGCGGGGAGACGGTCAACGTCAAATCACCCATGATGGGGTCCATCATCCGGGTCAACGTCAGCGTGGGGGACCGGGTGAAAAAGGGCGACCTGGTAGCCGTCCTGGAGGCCATGAAGATGGAAAACGACGTCACCGCCCCGGCCAGCGGAGTGGTGAAGTCGCTCAACGTATCCGCCGGCAAAGACGTGGAGGCGGGAACGGTCATCGCGGTGATTGAGACATGAACGCCATCGACCTGTTTGTTACCGGCATCACCACCGTCTTTCTGACCCTGGGCATCCTGGCCCTGGTGACCTACCTGATGGGCAAAGTACTGTCCCTGCTCAGACCCCAATCGGAGGATAGGCAGCCGGTGGCGGCCATAGCGGCCAAACTACGCTCCGAAGGGAGGTTATAATGGCCTTCGAATTTTTCTTTGAGACCGCCTTCGGCCTCATCACCTGGCAGCAGGTGGCCATGATTGGGGTGGGCTGCGTGCTCCTCTACCTGGCCATCTTCCGCAAGATGGAGCCCCTGCTGCTGGGCCCCATCGGGTTCGCAGCCATTCTGGCCAATCTCTCCTTTGAGGGCATCACCGGACCGGCAGAGCTCATGGCCTTCATCTATGACTATCTCATCAGCACCAATATCTTCTCTGTGTCCCTGGTTCCCCTGTTCATCTTCTTTGGCATCGGGGCCATGACCGACTTCAGCCCCCTGATTGCCGACCCCAAGACCTTTCTGCTGGGGGCAGCGGCCCAAATCGGAATCTACGGGGCCATGCTGGCCGCCATCGTGTTCGGTTTCAACCTCCACGAGGCGGCGACCATCGGCATCATCGGCGGCGCCGACGGACCCACCACCATCTTCACTGCCACCCAGTTGGCTCCCGACATATTGGGGGCTGTGGCGGTGGCCGCCTACTCCTACATGGCCCTGGTGCCCATCATCCAGCCCCCGGTCATCAAGGCCCTGACCACCAAAAAGCAGCGCATGGTGCGCATGGAGACCCTGCGGGAGGTCCGGCCCATCGAGAAACTGATTTTTCCCGTGGCGGTGACCATCGTGGTGGGCCTGCTGGTTCCCTCCGCCCTGGCCCTGATTGGCATGCTCATGTTCGGCAACCTGCTCAAGGTGTCGGGGGTAATGGACCGGCTGTCCAAGGCGGCCCAGAACGAAATCATCAACGGGGCCACCGTGGCCCTGGGCCTGGGCGTGGGCTACATGATGACCGCCGAGCGCTTCCTGAAAACGGAGACGGTCCTCATTCTGCTGCTGGGTGTGGTGGCCTTCATCGTGGCCACCGCCGGCGGCGTGCTCCTGGGTCAGCTCTTCTACCGCCTGTCCGGGGGACGCATCAACCCCATGATTGGGGCGGCGGGGGTGTCGGCGGTGCCCATGAGCGCCCGGGTGGTGCAGCGTATGGCCAAAAGGGAGGACCCGGAGAATTTCCTGCTCATGCACGCCATGGGGCCCAACGTGGCCGGGGTCATCGGCTCGGCGGTGGCCGCCGGCGTGTTCATCGGCATGCTGGGGTAACATGTTCGTCGCCTACCGCTACCCGGAGGTGGATTCCACCCAACAACGGGCCAAACAGCTGCTGGACCAGGGGGAGGAGGCGGGCATCGTGGTGGTGGCCGAGGAGCAGCAAGCGGGCCGGGGCCGGCTGCACCGACAGTGGCTTTCGCCCCGGGGAGGCCTCTATTTTTCACTGGTGGTGCATCCGGAGAACCTGCTGTCCCTGCGGGCGGGGGTGGCGGTGGCCACCGCCCTGCGCGACCTTTCCATTCCTGCTACTCTCAAGTGGCCCAACGACGTGCTGGTACAGGAAAAAAAAATCGCCGGAATCCTCATTGAGCTCTACGGCGCCCATGCCATCGTGGGCATCGGGGTCAACGTGGACCAGGCTCCTCTGCCTTCTGCCACCTCCCTGCGGGCGGAGGGCGCCCCGCCGGTTTCCCGGGACCGGTTGCTGAACGCCATCCTGTACCGGTTCCAGTGCACGGACGTGCGGAGGGAGTATGCTCGGCTGTCCGCCACTCTGGGGCACCGCGTGCGGGTGGAGCAGATTCGGGGGTGCATCGAGGGCCAGGCGGTGGACGTGGACTCTCAGGGGTATCTACTGGTGGACGAGGGACGGGCGATAAGGAGAGTGGGGTACGGGGACTGCGTGCATCTCCGGTAGGCTACCGGTTGGCGCCGGGGAGGAGAACGGACATGGTGGCCGAGGCAGCCGCCGCCTTCACTATGTCCAGAGCCACGAAGGGAGCCACTGCCAGGAGCAGGGTTTCCCTCAGCCCGGTGTGCATGAGCAGCGAAAACTGCAGGGCCCCCAACCCGTAGATAAGGGCCAGCCCGACCAGGGCGGGAACCAGGGAGTGGGGAAAACGCCGCAGACCCGTTTTTTCGGTCAGCCATCCCACGGCCACCGCCGCAAACACAAAACCCACGATGTAGCCGCCGGTGACCCCGGCGAGGGCGGCCGGTGAGGTGAACCAGGGGATGCCCACCAGGCCCAGCGAGGCATACAGCACCTGGCTCAGCCCCCCGTAGTACTTGCCCAGGAGGGCACCGCTGAGCAGCACCACCAGCACCTGCAGGGTAAAGGGCACCGGGGTGAAGGGCACGTAGAAGCGGAGCAGGGCGCTGGCCCCGGTGAGACAGGCAAACAGAAAGGCCAGGGAGACTTTGAGGGCCACATTTGCCTCCCGGATATGCCGGAACAGTTGAGAGCGCTGGGTTTTGTACAACTCCACGAAGGACATGGTTTTTGGTTAGGAGAAGCGCATATTTAACGGTTACTATCTGTTACTTGATTTCGGTGCGCTCGCCCGTAACCATGTAGTGGATTTTTTCCGCCATCTTGCAGGCGTGGTCGGCGCAGCGCTCGATGTAGCGGGACACCATGATGTAGTGGGCGCACTGGGTGATGTTCTTGGAGTCCTCCATCATGTAGGAGATGCACTCCCGGAATACGGCATAGCGCAGGGCGTCCACGTCGTCGTCTCGTTCCTCGAAGTCGGCGATGAGGTCCAGGTTTTCTGTTTCAAAGGCGGTCAGGGCGTCGCCAATCATCTCGCAGGCCTTCTGCTCCATGTAGGGGATGCTCACCAGTTTGGCGATGTGATGCTTTCCGGTCAGGTCCTTGGTCACGTTGGCGATATCCTTGCCGTAGCGCCCGATGCGGGTGAGATAGGTTATCATTTTCAGGCAGCATCCGATGGTCCGCATGTCCTTGGCCATGGGCTGGTAGAGGGCGATGAGGCGCAGGGCATCGTCCTCTATCCGGCTGTCCCAGGTTTCAATTTCTCCCTTGCGGGACAAAATGTACTCGGCCAGCTCCAGATCCTGGTTTTTGAGCGCCTCCACCGAGCGGTGGAGCATGTCCTTGGCCAGGTGGCCCATCTCCAGCACGTTTTTTTTCAGCTCCTTGAGCTCGTCATGAAATTTTTCTACCACGCTTTCACCTATCCAAATCTCCCCGTAATATAGTTTTCGGTCAACTGCTCCTGCGGGCTTTCGAATATCTGCTTGGTCTCCCCGAACTCGATGAGCTTGCCCAGATACATGAAGCCGGTGTAGTCGCTCACCCGGGCCGCCTGCTGCATGTTGTGGGTAACGATGATCACCGTATAGTTTTTCTTGAGCTCTCCCATCAGGTCCTCTATCTTGGCGGTGGCGATAGGGTCCAGGGCCGAGCAGGGCTCATCCATGAGGATAACCTCGGGCTGGATGGCCAGGGCCCGGGCTATGCATAGACGTTGCTGCTGACCGCCTGAGAGCCCCATAGCGGACTCCTGCAGCCGGTCGGATACCTCGTCCCACAGGGCGGCATCGTGTAGGCTTTGCTCCACGATGCGATCTAGATTCTTTTTGGCCTCGATGCCCTGTACTCTGGGCCCGTAGGCCACATTGTCGTAGACGGACTTGGGGAAGGGGTTGGGCTTCTGAAACACCATGCCCACGTTTTTGCGGATTTCTACGGGGTCTATGCCCTGCTCGTAGATGTTCCGTTCACCGAAGAATACGCTGCCTTCGATTCGGCAGTCGTCTATGATGTCATTCATCCGGTTGAAGCACCGCAGCAGGGTGGATTTGCCGCAGCCGGAGGGGCCGATGAGCGCCGTTATCATATTTCCGGGTACCTCCATGGTAATATCAATAAGGGCTTGCTTATCTCCGTACCAGAGATTGAGGTTCTCAGTTCTTATTAATATGTCCTTCATAGGGGTCACCATTTCATGCTTTTTATATACCGGTTGCGGATGGCAATGGCCGCCAAATAGAGTCCTGCCACCAGCAGCACCAGCACCAGGGCCGTTCCGTAGGCATTGGTTTCTGCATCTGCTCCCGGCACGTTGGTGGTGAGTACAAACAGGTGATAGGGGAGAGCCATCACCGGGTCAAACACCGAGTTGGGCAGGAATCGCTGGCTGAACACCGCTGCCGTAAACAGAATGGGGGCCGTTTCCCCGGCTGCCCGTCCGATACTCAGGATGGCGCCGGTCATCACCCCGGGAATGGAGGGCGGAAGGACCACCTTTTTGATGGTCTGCCACTTGGTTGCTCCTAGAGCCAGGCTGCCTTCACGCAGTCCGTAGGGGACGCTTTTCAGGGCCTCTTCCGTGGTTCTAATAACGGTGGGCAGCACCATAAGGCCCAGAGTAATTTGTCCGGCCAGCATACTAATACCCCATCCCAAATATAGCACAAAAAAAGTTAACCCAAACAGCCCGAAAACGATGGAGGGAGTGCCGTTCAGCAGCTCGGCCCCGGCTCGAATAATTTTGGTTATTTTTCCTTCTCTTGTATATTCGGTGAGGTATATGGCGGCTCCCATTCCCAGGGGGAGGGCAAAAGTGATGGCTCCTCCCACCAGCAGGAGTGTTCCCACGATGGCCGGGAATATGCCTCCCTCTCGCCCCAGGTTTCGCGGCGGGCTGGTCAGGAATTCCCAGCTGATAGCGGCTGCACCGTTTACTGTGATGTGGTACAGTATGATGCCCAGCAAAGCGGCGGTAACCACCACTGCCGAGGTGATAAAGCCGAATGCTATTCGTTCGGTCATCCTGGCTATTTTCACCCTATCTGCTATTCGGCGGACTACAGCTTTTTTTGCCGTCCATATCCCTGCAATACCCACCAGGATCAGTATGATTACCACGATGCTGAAAAGGTAGAGCAGTACTCCTAGCACTATAACTCCTATCACCCCTTTGCCCAGATGTTTTGCCTGCTGTACGAGCAGCGGGGAAACCCTCTTTTTTTTCCTGCTTTTAGAGGCCGTGTGTTTCTCTTTGATTTTTCCCAATATGAACGTGGAGGAAATGTTTACTATGAACACGATGACCAGCAGGAGGACTGCCACCCCGTATAAACCGTGTTGCCACATGGAGCCGTAGGGCGCCTCGCCCATCTCAACGGCAATGGCCGAAGTCAGGGTTTTAAGAGGCATAAAAGGCTCTTTGAGGGAAGGCATTAGTGCGGAGTTGCCAATCACCATCATCACCGCCATTGTTTCACCGATGGCCCGTCCGATTCCCAGGATGATGGCAGCGGTGATGCCGGACAGCGCCGAGGGTATGGTGACCTTTTTAATGGTTTCCCATTTCGTAGCTCCCAGGGCCAGTGAACCTTCTTTGAATTCGCGTGGTACTGCCTTTATGGCATCTTCGGCTACGCTGGTGATGGTGGGCAGGGCCATGATAGCCAGGAGGATAGATGCGGCAAGCCATCCTTCTCCAGAGGCTATGTCAAAGCTGACCTGCAGCCAGTTCACCAGTATGACCAACCCGAAGAAACCGTATACCACCGAGGGTATACCAGCCAGTAACTCTACCACCGGTTTGATGATGCTCCGTATCCGATCGGTAGCAATTTCAGAGATGAATATGGCGGTCCCGATGCCCAGAGGAACAGATAGGGCCATGGCTCCGATGGTCACTGCAACGCTGGCTGCCAGTAGAGGTAAGGCACCGTACTGGGCTGGAAACCCGTAGATTTCTCCTTCCGGCTTCCAGTTGCTCCCGGTTAAAAAGTTCCATACGCCTTCTTGTTCTAAGATAGGATAAGCACTTTGGAGAAGGAAAAACAGGATAGCAAAGATGGTGACCACGGTAACGGTGGCGGTGATGAAAAGAGTGTATTTCACGCTTTGTTCCGTCAGACGCCCGGATTTTTTTTGAAGTGGAACGGCGCCACTTTTTTTGCTATCCATGAGGATCATAATACTAGGGGAAAAAGGGGGAAGGATGGGTTACGCTTTTACAGCGGAACAAATCCTTCGTCTTCTACAATCTGCTGTCCGTCAGGGCTCTTGATGAAATCCAAGAAGTCCTTGGCCAGGCCGGTGGCCGATCCGTTGGTATACATGTTCAGATTTCTAGCAACCGGATATTTGCCGTCGATGACGTTCTGGACGCTGGGGGGCACGTACTGCCCGTTGTTTTCTATATTTATGCCCTTTACTTGGTTGTCAACATAGCCTAGTCCCACGTACCCGATGGCCCCCTGGGTGGTGGATACCTTGCTGTGTACCGCTCCGTTGGAATTCATTTCCAGCATGCCGGCTACGAAGTCTTTCTTATCCATGACGAATTCCCAGAAGAACTCTCGGGTGCCGGAGGCACTGTCTCGTCCAACTACCACGATACTCCTGCTGGGTCCACCCACCTGGTTCCAGTCGGTGTAGGTTCCATTGTAGATACCACGAACCTGTTCTACGGTGAGCTGGGATACGGTATTGCTGGGATGCACAATCAATGCGATCCCATCTCTGGCAACAACGTGCTGCACCAGATTGGGATAAGCTGCTTTTTCGCTGTCTTTGAGCTCTCTTGATGCCATACCGATGTCTGCCGTGCCGTCTCCCACCGATGATACGCCCACGCTGGACCCGCCGCCGCTTATCCGAATGTCGGCATTGTCGTGCTCATCCATGTAGGCTTCAGCAGCCAACTGGGCGATGGGCAATACTGTGGTGGAGCCTGCTATGGTTAATGTCTCGGTGTCGCTTCCGCCCAGACAGCCCGAAAACATGGCTGTAACCAGGGTTATGGCCGCTACGGCCAGCATTATTTTTCCTATTTTCTTGTGATTGTTGCTTGTCATGTGGCAATCACCAGCCAGTGAAAACGCCCTCCGCATATATATCTTTTCGATATATGCTATATATATAAATATATTTTATATACGGATGTCGTCACCCCGCCGGACGGCCGGCAGTGAAAGAAGCAGCCCCCATCCTCTCTCCCTTGCGGGGGCTAGCCGCCACGCACGGTGCACTCACCTTTCCTATATAGGGGGCCATAGACACCGGCGGAAAAAAAGGCGGCTCGCCCTCAAAAAAGTATTCCATCTCGTCATTTTTTATATAAAAGTATATATTTTGAATAAAAAGTATAGAAAAGTTAAAAAATACTTCGTCCATTGCAGCTCATGGAAATCCGAAAAATACAGGTGACCGGGGGAGCCTCCTTCATCGTCTCTCTCCCCAAGGACTGGGCCCGCGCCCACGGCGTCAAAAAAAATGACCGGGTGGGAATCATCGACCGGCAGGATGGCACCCTGCTGCTGACCACCAAAACGTCGGGGGAGCAGATACAGCGGACCAAGGACTTCGACATCACCAAAATCGAGGATACCACCTGCCTGTTCCGCATGCTCCTGGGGGCCTACATCCGGGGATACAACGTTTTTCACGTCACATCGGACAGGCGAATCTCCCCGGCGGTGCGGGAGACCCTGCGCAGGTTCATCCATGCTGCCATCGGCCTGGAAATCATAGAGGAAACCTCCACCTCTTTGACCGTCAAGGATCTGCTGGACCCCGGAGAGATGCCCTTCGACAAGGCCATACGCCGCATCACTTCTCTGGTGAGCAACATGCACAAGGACGCCCTGTTTGCCCTCGCCTACGGTGACCAGGCCATGTCCCAGGACGTTATCACCCGTGACGACGAGGTGGACCGCCTCCACTGGCTCATCTCCCGCCAGTACAACATTCTCTCCCGCAACGTCTTTCTGGCCGAGAGCATGAAGTTCAGCGCCCAGCAGGGGGCCAATTATTCCCTGATTAGCCGCACCATCGAGCGCATCGGTGACCATGCGGTGACCATTGCCACCAACAATCTCAACCTCATCGGCCATAAGCTGGAAACTCCCATCATGGACACCATCACCAAAGCCGGCAATTTCTCCCTGGACATGTTCACGGACAGCGTGGAAGCCTTTTTCAACCGGGACATATTGGGGGCCAACAAAAACATCGACACGGTGAGAGAGCTGAAGGACATGTGCGAGGAAATAGAGGGCTTTGCCCTGCAGCAGACGGGCGCAGTGGCCGTCTCCCTGGGATACATCGGCGAAAGCATCCGCCGGGTGGGGGAATACTCGGCCGACCTGGCAGAGTACGTCATCAACTACCTCATCGACGAGGCATAAAGCCCCTGCTCACGCCCAGGAGGGCCCCGTCCACGGTGCTGACGTACATGACGCCCTATGGGCCGCGAAGAGGTGCCTGTGTCGTTCTTCGGCCCTGGCCCGTTCCCTCAACGGCCCAATATTTAAATATCGTCGAGCCTTTCCCTCCCTATGTTGGGGATAGAAATTATACCTCCTGTTGGAGGACTAGTGGCCATTCTTACCGCTGCCTACCTGGTCCGCTACATTCTCTCCAAGCCAGCAGGCAGCGACCGTATGCAGGAACTGTCACAGAGCATCTACCGCGGTGCCATGACCTTCCTCAACGAGGAATACCGGACCATCGCCGTCTTCGTGGTGGTGGTGATGGCGGTCCTGGTGGGGGCCTCGTTTTACAGCGAGGACATGCCCGTAGAGACCGCCCTCTCCTTTCTGGTGGGGGCCATCTTTTCCGCCCTGGCCGGCAACATCGGCATGCGCATAGCCACCCAGGCCAACGCCCGCACCGCCGAGGGCGTGAAGAAGAATCTCAACAACGGGCTGCGTATTGCTTTTTCATCCGGCGCCGTGATGGGCCTGTCGGTGGCCGGGCTGGGTATCCTGGGCGTGTTCCTGTTTTACTGGGCCTACACGGAGTGGTTCAGCGTCAGCGACGCCTCTCTGACCAGCATCCTCTTCGGCTTTGGCTTCGGGGCCAGCAGCATCGCCCTGTTCGCCCGGGTGGGAGGCGGAATCTACACCAAGTCGGCAGACGTGGGGGCGGACATCGTGGGCAAAGTGGAGGCGGGCATACCCGAGGACGACCCCCGCAACCCGGCCACCATCGCCGACAACGTGGGGGACAACGTGGGGGACGTGGCCGGCATGGGCGCCGATTTGTTCGAGTCCTACGTGGATTCCATCATCGCCGGCATCTCCCTGGCCGTGCTGGGCTATGCAGCCTTTGGCGAGCACACGGAACTCTACCCGCTGGTCATCGTAGCCCTGGGAGCCTTTGCTTCCATTGCCGCCATGCTCCTGGTGCGAGGAAAAAATGCCTATGCTGCCCTGCGCAACGGCCTCTTCGGCTCGGCCATCATCTTCGCCCTCCTGGCCTTCATTGCCACCTACTATCTCCTGGATTCGCTGGACCCCTTCTATGCCATCCTGGTGGGACTGATTGACGGCATCATCATCGGCCTGGCCACCGAGTATTTTACCTCAGACCAGCGCTCTCCCACCCAGGGAATCGCCCGGGCCGCCCAGACCGGTCCGGCCACCGACATCATTCAGGGCATGTCCGTGGGCATGCTGAGTGTGTTCATTCCCGTGCTGGCCACGGCCATCGCCATGGTGCTGGCCTTCGAGTTTGCCGGCTTCTACGGGGTGGCACTGGCGGCGGTGGGCATGCTCTCCACCCTGGGCATGTCCCTGGCCAACGACTGTTACGGACCGGTGGCGGACAACGCGGCGGGCATCGCCGAAATGGCCAATATGGGCAAGGAGGTACGGGAGCGGGCGGAGGGACTGGACGCGGTGGGCAACACCACGGCGGCCATGGGCAAGGGCTTTGCCATCGGCTCGGCGGCCATCACCGCCCTGGCCCTGGTGTTCACCTTCGTTAAGTCCGTGGAGGGCAAGGTGGAGGGCTTTGCCATCGGCCTGGACCAGCCGGAGGTCATGGCCGGCCTGTTCATCGGGGCCATGCTGCCCTTCCTGTTCTCGGCCCTGACCATGGGGGCGGTGGGCCGGGCGGCGGAAAAAATGGTGGATGAGGTGCGCCGCCAGTTCAGGGAGCTGGGTATTCTGGAGGGCAGGGGGCAGCCCGACTACGAGCAGTGCGTGCGCATTGCCACCCACGGAGCCCTGAGAGAGATGGTGCTGCCGGTGATTATCGCGGTGGCCGCTCCTCTGGCCGTGGGGCTCTACGACGTGGGCGCCCTGGTGGGCCTGCTGTCCGGGGCCACGGCCACCGGCTTCCTGCTGGCCATTTTTCTGGCCAACGCCGGCGGGGCCTGGGACAATGCCAAGAAATACATCGAATCCGGACACCTGGGGGGCAAGGGCAGTCCGGCCCACAAGGCGGCGGTGGTGGGAGACACCGTGGGCGACCCCTGCAAGGACACCTCCGGTCCCTCCCTCAACATCCTCATCAAGCTGATGTCCATCGTGTCCCTGGTGTTTCTGCCCCTGCTGCTGTGAGCATAGGCATATAAACGATGTCCGGATGCGAAGCCATGCAGCCGGATAGGGACGAGCAGGTTCTCCTGGAGCGCAGGGCCAGCATCCGGGGGCGGCGGCTGCGGGCGGTGGGCACGCTCACCGTGACCTCCAAAAAACTGTCCTTCCGTCCCCTGGCCCGGGAGAGGAGCATCACCGTCTCCCTCACTGCCATTCAGGACATCCGCATCGTGGGCCTGCTGTTCAAAAAACTGCGCATTTCCACCCGGAGGCACGTCTACGTCCTGTACGTCAAGGGGGCAGACAACCTGGCCGGTCTGCTGCGCACGCTGCTGGCCCATCTCACCTGAGGAGCCCGCCGCACCCGGCCATAAACTTCTAATAGGACGGGAACCATGTACCGCTATCCTAGATGTGCCCCTGCGGGGCACGCGGTGAGACCATGGACATCAAACAGGAAGAAATAACCACCCTGCACAACCTCCGGGTGGACGAGCAGGCCCTGATGGACAGCGTGCGGAGCAACGCCGAGAAGCGGCCGGTCTCGGTGATAACGCCCATGCTGTACCGGGAGCTGCAGAGCCCGGCTCTGGGTAAAATCGTGCAGGGACTGAACAAGTGTGACTATCTGAAGGAGGTAATCATTCCCCTGGCGGCGGACAACGAAAAGCAGTTCGGCAAGGTCAAGGAGTTTTTCTCCCAGCTGGACATACCCAACCTGGTCATCTGGTGCAACAGCCCCGAGGTTACCGGTCTGCTGGAGGAGCTGAACGAGGAGGGCCTGGACTTTCTCACCTACAAGGGAAAGGGACGGGACGTATGGCTGGCCTTCGGGATAGCCAGCCTCCGCTCCTACGCCATCCTGGTGCACGATGCCGACGTTCACAGCTACACCGAGATGTATCCCACCAAGATGCTCTATCCCTTGCTGGAGCCGGAGCTGGACTTCAAGTTCAACAAGGGCTACTACGCCCGCATCAGTTTCGAGGACAACCAGATGTACGGACGGGTGTTCCGCCTGTTCCTGAACCCCCTGCTGCAGGCGCTGACCGACGAAATAGGCACCGAGTCGGACTTCATCCGGTTTCTGCGCTCCTTCCGCTACCCCCTGTCCGGGGAGTTTGCCCTCACCAGCGACCTGGCCCTGGACGTGGACATCCCCAGCGACTGGGGGCTGGAAATCGGCATTCTGGCCGAGATATACCGGAATGTCACCCGCAAGCGCATCTGCCAGACCGACCTGGGCTTCTACGAGCACAAGCACCAGAAGGTGGGCAATCCCGAGGAGGGGCTGGTCCGGATGACCCGGGACATCCTGAAGACGCTGCTGCGCACCCTCATAGAAAACGACCAGATACAGATTTCCCGGGAGTTTCTGACCACCATGCTGGTCCTCTACCGGCGCCGGGCCCAGGACTGCATCCGCCAGTACCACGCCGATGCCAGATACAACAATCTGGACTTCGACCGCCACCTGGAGGAGACCATCGTGGAGCAGTTCAGCACCAACATGATGGACGCCGGCATCCAGTACATCGAAAAGCCGGTGGGCACCCGCCTGCCCGACTGGCTGCGCACCATGTCCGCCAAGAAGGACATCCGCCATCGGCTGCTGGACATCGTGCTGGAGCAAAACCGGGGATAGCATGTCGGTGCACCGGGTACGGGTAGCCGACCACCCCGGGCTGGACGCCCAGGTGCGGGACATTGAATCAGCGGACATCGTGGTGGGCATCCTGTGCAAAAACGTGGCTGCCACCATCCTGCACGTGCTCAACGCGGTCGGCCAGGGGCTCCACCAGTATTTTCCCGCCTACAAGACGGTGATGGCGGTCATCGACGGCTTTTCCACCGACCGCACCGTGGACCTGGCCCACCTGTTTCAGCCCCACAACGGCATCTCCAAAATAGTCACCTCCGACCTGGTCCGGGGGGGCAAGGGGGGCGGGGTGCGCACCGTGGTGGAGATTGCCCATGAGCTGCAGGCCAAGTCGCTGGTGCTGCTGGACGGTGACCTGCTGAGCATCAGGCCGGAATGGCTGCAGGAGTTTTCCTATCCAGTGCTCTGCGGCCGGGCCGACCTGGTGGTTCCCTACTACATCCGCCACAAGCTCGACGGCGTGATCACCAATGCCCTGGCCTATCCCTTCACCCGGGCCCTGTATGGTCTGGACGTGCGCCAGCCCATCGCCGGCGAGTTCGGCCTGTCCCGCGAGCTGTACGAGCGGATGCGCTCCCACCCCCTGTTCCCCGCCGATTTCGGGATTGACATCTTCATCGTGACCACCGCCGCCGCCGAGGGCATGAACGTCAAGGAGGGCATCTATTCCCTCAAGATACACGAGTCCACCACCCGCTACCTGGAGCCGGAGGAGCTGCTGGTGCCCATGTTTCGCCAGGTCACCGGACAGATGCTGGAGATGGCCTCCCACTACCAGTCCCACTGGCGCAACCACCCCCCGCCCCACCGGGTGATTGCCCACAAGGAATGCTTTGCCCAGAACCCGGTGCCGGTGAAGGTGGACCTGGACCGGCTGCGTGCCTCCTTTCAGCAGGAGTTTGCCGCCCGTCGCCCGGTCATGGCCGGTCTGCTTCCGCCGGAGATGATGCGGCAACTGGAGGCCGTGGCGGCACACGGGGAGCCCTTCACCTCCCGGGTATGGGCGGAATGCGTGGCCCACCTGACCTTCGCCTACCTGGATTGCCCTGAACAGGAGCGCAAGGAGGCCGTCCTGGAGGCGCTGAAGGCTCTGTGGCTGGGCCGCTTCGTCAGCTACGCCGTGGAGGCCGCCCCCCTGAGCATGAACGAGGCGGAAGCGGTGGTGCAGCGGCAGGCCAGGATATTCGAAGAGGTGTTCGCCCGGCACCGCGCCCTGCGGGACTAGCGGGGACTAATTTCTTATAGCACTGCTCCTATTACCAGCGTGAAGCGGGAAGACATTGCCATCGCCATCCTCCGCATCGAGGGGACCAACTGTGAGGCCGAGTCCCATGCGGCCTTTGCCTCCCTGGGCGTGCAGCCCCGCTACCTGCACCTCAACCAGTTGCGCCACGGCGATGTATCCCTGAGTCAGTATCACGGCCTGTTCATCCCCGGTGGTTTTTCCGCCGGAGACTATGTCCGCGCCGGGGCCATTTTTGCCGCCCGCATGAAGGCCCTTCTCATGGATGAGCTGCGGGACTTCGTGGAGGCTGGCTATCCAGTGGTAGGCATATGCAACGGATTCCAGGTGCTCATCGAGCTGGGCCTGCTGCCCGGGCTGGACGGCATCAGCGAGGTGCCGGAGGCGGCGCTGTCGGTGAACGACTCCGACCGGTTCGAGTGCCGCCCCACCCTGCTGCGCCACGACGGCCGGTCCCCCCTGACCTCCCGCATCCCTGCCGGGCAGACGGTGCTCATTCCCTCGGCTCACATGGAGGGCAAGCTGCTGCTTCCCCGGGGGGAGGAGCGACGCTATCTGGAGGACCTGGCGGCCAACCACCAGATTTTGTTCCGGTACGTGAACGACGCGGGGGAGCCCGACGGGTATCCCTGGAACCCCAACGGCTCCCTCCAGGGCATTGCCGGCATCTGTAATCCGGCGGGCAACGTGATGGGGATGATGCCCCATCCGGAGCGGGCCTTCCATCCCTGGCAACAGCCGGACTGGGGGCGGGGGGACGGCCGGGCCATTTTTGAATCGATTGTGGACTACATACGGGCGTTATAATGGCCGGAAGCATCGTGGGAGACGCCGTGGTGGTCGGGGAGCAATCAGAGGCCAGCAAAATCTACAACAAGGGCTACTTCGGCACCATGCAGGGGGGAAAGCTCCGCCTGCACCTCATCGAGGCCGCCTTTCTGGTGGAGGTGGAGAGGCTGGTGGTGGAGCACCGCGGGGAGCCGGTATCCCTCCACGACCTCATGAATTACGGGCTGACCGTGGATGCCAACTTCGAAATCACCTACCTGGTGTTCAGGGACCTCCGTCAGCGGGGCTACGTGGCCAAGATTGACCCCGAGGGTCTCAACCTGTATCCCCGGGGGGGTGCCCCCCATTCCCACCAGCCCATCTATCTGGTGCAGGCCCTGTCCGAGCGGGCCCCCTTTTCCATGGCCGCCGTCCTCCAGCACATCCGGGACATGCAGAGCCGGAAGCTGATGCTGGGGGTGGCCGACGAGGAGGGAGACCTCACCTACTACTACGCCAAATTTTTCCGCATGCGCGGCTCGCAGGAGGAGCCCCATGCCTACCACGGAGAGATAACCCTTCTGGGGGACCGGAGCATGGTGTGGGACACCGGGCTGGCCAGGCGCCTTCAGGACCACTATGTGGGGCGGGACTTCGGGGGCGGCGTCATGCAGCTGTCCCTGATGGAGACCGCCTATCTCCTGGAAAAGGGGGCCCGGGTGCTGCGCAACGGCCAGTTGCTCACCCTGGAGGAATTTTTGGCCTACGCCCAGACCATCCAGCCGGACATCGCCCGCCGCCTCCGGGCCTACCAGGACCTGCGGGGCCGGGGCCTGGTGCCCAAGACGGGCTTCAAGTTCGGCTCCCACTTCCGGGTGTACCGGGAGGAGCTGGGGGAGGGACACGCCCCCTACCTGGTGCACGTGGTTCCCGACCACTATACCTCCACCTGGACGGAAATCAGCCGGGCGGTGCGCCTGGCCAATTCGGTGCGCAAGCAGATGATTTTTGCCGTGACCGGGGAGGAGGTTGAGTACGTGCGGCTGAAGCGCATGACCCCCTGATTTTGCCCGCATTTTTCTCCCTGGAGTTTATATATACTTGGAAGGGCTATAGAGAAAACTTTAATAACATCCTGCAAATTATGGACAGCCATAAACAGAGGAAAATATGTACATCTTGATCATCGGGGCCGGCGGCATCGGACAAAAGGTCACGGAAATCGCCCTCAGGAACAAGGACGACGTGGTGGTCATAGAGAGAGACAAGGAAAAATGCGACGAGTTTTCCAAGAAGTATGATGCCGTCATCATCAATGCCGACGCCACGGTCAAGGAGACCCTGGAAAACGCCGAAATCGACAAGGCGGATGCGCTGGTAGCCACCGCCGACGATGCCACCAACCTGCTGGTCATCTCCATCGCCAAAAACATGGGGGTCCGCTCCCTGGTATCGGTGGTCAACAACGAGGAGAGCAAGCCCATGTTCAGGGAGAAGGGGGCCAACGTGGTGGGAAACCCCAACGCCCTGATGGCCGAATACATGTACCGGGCCCTCAAGCGCCCCATGATAAAGGACTTCATGAGCCTGGGGGGCCATGCGGAGATATTCAAAATTGTGCTGCCGGAAAAGTCCAAAATAGTGGGAAAAACCCTGAGCGACATCAATCTTCCCCGCCGGGTGTCCATCATCGCCATCGAGCGAAACTCGGACATCATCATCCCCATACCGGACACCCGCCTGCAGGCCGGAGACTCCGTCACCGTCCTGGCCAGGGAGGACAAAATCGACAAGGCCATGGAACTGTTTTGCAAGTAACAATGGCGCGATTCCATGAAAGATGCGGCCATAATAGTCCGGGACACAGGAGCCATTTTGCTGGTGGTGGGAGTGGTCACCATGTTCGCCCTCCTCCCCCCCCTGCTGTACGGTGAGCAGGAACACGCCGTATGGATCCTGGCCACCGCCGCCCTCTTCTTTCTGGTGGGAGGCCTGCTCCGCCTGCTGGGCCGGGGCGACGGGGACCCCAGAATCAAGCACGCCATGGTGATTGCCGCCCTCTCCTGGCTGCTCATATCTCTCATCTCGGCCCTTCCCTTCATCTACGTGGAAGACATGGACTTCCTGTCCGCCTTTTTCGAAAGCGTGGCCGGCTGGACGGGCACCGGCCTGACCATGATTGGCGACGAGAGCGCCCTCACCTACACCATCCAGTTCTGGCGGACCTTCACTCAGTGGATTGGCGGGGTGGGGGTCATCGTGCTCACCCTGATCATATTGGCCCGCCCGGGCACCGGCTCCTTCACCCTCTACCGCTCAGAGGCCCGGGATGAGAAAATACATCCCAGCATCATCTCCACCGTCAAGAGCATCTGGTGGATATTCCTGCTGTACACGGGGGTGGCCATCCTGGTGCTGTTCGTAGCCGGCATGCCCGCCTGGGAGGCCGTCAACCACGCCATGACCGGGCTGGCCACGGGGGGTTTCTCGGTCCGAGACGACAGCATCGCCTCCTACTCCACCGTGGTTCACATCCTGCTCATCCCCATCATGATGGCCGGGGCCATCTCCTTTGCCGCCCACTACGGCATTCTCAACGGCAGAGTCAAGAAGTTTTTCACCGACGTGCAGACCCTGGCCCTGATTGCCCTGGTCGCTGCCGGGGCGGTGGCCCTGGCCCTGCTCAACCTCGACGCCTATGCCTCCTTCGCCCAGTCCTTCAAGTACTCCGCCTTCCAGTTCGTCTCCGCCCTCACCTGCACCGGCTTCCAGACCGTGGACCTGGCGGTGTGGGGGGCGCCATCCAAGATGCTGCTCTCCCTGGCCATGATCATCGGGGGGGCGGCGGGGTCCACCGCCGGGGGCATCAAGCTGTTCAGGGCGGTTCTGCTGGGGAAGGGGGTGGGCTGGAAAATAAAAAAAATCTTTTTGCCCCCCAACAGCGCCTTCAGCCACAAACTGGGAGGCAAGGTTATAGCCCCCCATGAGGCCATGGAGGAGGTCAACGAGGCGGCCATCATGTCCTTTCTGTGGCTCATTTTGCTGTTCGTGGGCATCATGGTGCTCCTGCTCACCACCACCGGCACCCTGGACGACGTCATCTTCGAGGTGTGCTCCGCCCAGGGCAACGTGGGCCTGTCCACCGGCCTCACCGCCGCCGGCATGGACCCCCTGGCCAAGGCCATGCTGATCATCAACATGTGGATCGGCCGCCTGGAAATCATCCCCATCCTGGTGCTCGTCCGCTCCCTCATCGCCGGCCAGAGCATTTTCTAACCTTACGCATTCGTAGCAAGGAAAACTGGATTCCCTACCCTGCCTATTTCAGCCTTTTATAAATTATAATATTTAAAATTTATTGAAAATGTTTTTAAATAATTTTTATATTATTAGTTGGTTTTGAGGCTATGAACGGCAAAGTAGGAAGTGTATTTGTGGTATGTGTAATGGCTGCGGCGGTTTTTTTGCCAGCAATGCCCTTTGATGTTAGGGGTGAATCGGCGCCAGCCGAGCCTTTGGATCCCTGTTTTCTGGCGGGAACACAAATCACGATGGCGGATGGTTCCCATAAGAACATTAAGCAGGTTGAGCCGGGAGATAGGGTGAAGTCGTTTGATAACGGTTCGATTGTTATCGGCGAGGTCACTGGGGTGTACTGTCATAGTCCGGATGACATGGGGGCTTATTATCTGGTCATAAATGATAGGTTGAGGTGACCCCCAGTCATATTCTCTATGTCGATGGGGGATGGATGCCAGCTAGGAATATCACTGAGGGAGATGAGCTTCTCAGCAGCCAAAATGAGGCCGTGATGGTTGTTTCTCTGGAGCGGGTGTGGGAGCAGTCTCCTACCTACAATCTTGAGGTCGAGGGCTCTCATACTTTCTTTGCCGATGGTGTCTTGGTCCACAATGCGAAAGCTCCGGCAGAGCCGTTGCCTCCGGAAGAACCAACTAATAATCCTCCCCTCACTCCTACCGACCTATCGGGTCCGACGTCTGTTAAGACACCGCCGGCGTGTTTCCTTGCAGGAACCCAAATCAGCATGGCGGATGGATCCTACAAAAATATCAAGCAGGTGAAGGTGGGAGACATGGTGAAGTCGTATGGTCATGGTGAGATGGTTAGCGGAGACGTCATCGGAGTTTTTGAACATGCCCCTGAAGAAATCAATCGGTATCTGAAAATCAATGACCAGTTGCGGGTTACGCCCAACCATTTCATCTACGTGAACGGGAAATGGATGCCTGCCTGTCAGGCAGAGGTGGGTGATATGTTGCTGGGGGAAAACGGCGAGATGGTGGTTATTGAGTCCATGGAGGAGGTAAGGGAGCAGTCCCCTGTCTACAATCTTGAGGTCGAGGGCTCTCATACTTTCTTTGCCGATGGTGTCTTGGTCCACAATGCGAAAGCCGGGTACACGTATAGTGCATCAACTACCGACCCCGACGGCGACAACATTTCCTACCTTTTCGACTGGGGGGATGGCAGTGATTCCGGCTGGCGGGGGCCCTACACTTCTGGCGCCACTGCGTTTGCCACGCATCTGTGGTCTTCGCCTGGCACCTATCAGGTGAGGGTGAAGGCCAGTGATGAGCAGGGTGCGGTGAGCGGCTGGTCGGAATCGCTGACCGTGTATGTGAATGCACCGCCCACAGCAGATTTCACCTGGAGTCCCTTTGAACCCACCACTGAGGATGCTGTCCAATTTACTGATCAGTCCAGCGATAGCCATGGCTACATCGTTAGCTGGACGTGGAATTTTGGTGATGGAAGTACGTCTACATCACAAAATCCAGATCATACATATACCTCTGCAGGGACATACACAGTTACATTAACAGTTACCGATGATGATGGTGCAAGTAGCTCCGCGTCGGATAATATCAAAGTAAGGGGAATAATAGTGATAAGGGTGGCTGTACTTAAAGGAGTGTTATTTGATTTTGGTTCATATCAAATCAGCAACATGCTCAATGCGTATAGTTGGTCAACAGATAATAAATGGTATCAATTCTCGTCACAGGTAGTCACTGCTACAGAGTTATGTGACGGAATTCTAAGAACAGACTCCACCAACAATTACGATTTATTTATCATACCCGGAATTGCCCTTCCTTATATTTTCTGTGCCCCAAACTTCGATGTGACCAACTGGAGAAGCAACATCCGGAGTTTCGTGAGTAATGGCGGGGGATATCTGGGTATATGTGGTGGTGCAGTGGCAGCTTCATCGGGATTAATGGGGGGAGACGGAATAACTACACCGATGGAGAGATTAATCGAGAGTAGTACTCTTGATTTAATCAGGGCAAAAGCCGTTCAGGATTTTGCCCATCCGATGACTGCAACTTGGGCCGGATATCCCTCAGCTGTCGGACAGACGGCATATTTGCTTTATAATGTATCCGATGATTATTCTAGACCAACAGGTGTATCAATTGACTTGCATTCCATAGACACGAGCCATGTGTTTTTCGATGGTTTTCAGGAACCACAGGTGGCGATAAGATGGTACGGCGGCCCAGGTTTTGTATCCGAGGGAGCTGATATTTTGGCACGCTATCCTATACAGGAAGTATCGGCAAACATCAATACACGATTTCATGTATGGAGATACGATGGGCCTATAACGGCACCTGTGGGGATAACCACAAATTACTTGAATCCGACTGATGATGATTTGAATGAGTATATCTATTGGTTAAAGAACAATATGGATTTTCCCTATGTAGTGGATTATGATATTGTTCCGGAGGAATATATCACTACCCATGTCAGTAATTCCGGTGCGATAGTGGCGGATACATTTGGAGATGGGAATGTCATCGTGTTCGGGCCGCATCCCGAAGATTGGACATGGATCGGAGGGTATCTGCAAGAAAATCCTGATATAGATAGTAATACATTAAAAAAGGGCCTATATCATTGGAAGAGTTATACGGAAAACAATACTCCCGAGTGGATGATATTCCGTGGTGCCGCGTGGATAGTTGGAATTCCCGATGATGAATTACCCCCTTTCTCTTGATGAACAGTGTTAGTAGGAGTGATTGCATAAATCATTTATATTCAGTCGCGTGACAATCACAACAGAAATTTAATCAGAAAGAAACTTGAGAGATAAGATAAGATTCATTCTCCGGTTATCCTGATAGTAAACGTTCCGAATCCCTCTGCCCTAACAAGTAACTCCTGTTTTCCTGGGGTGAACCAATCTTCATTAAAATATCCTCCACCAGGCCAAATAGGTATACCAAATAAATAGAGAGAAGAGTCAGCGACAGTATGATTCATCGGCGGAACCTCATCAGATATTAGTATATGAATTATTCCGGTAAAGAATTTCCCTGGGATTCTTTCTGCATAAACTTCTCTGCAATCCATCGGTGTTGTGAACGTTTCACTCACCGCAATTTTTCCGAATACGAAATATGTCTTGTTGAAAAGTTCGTACCGGTCCGCATTTTCGCAAGATTCACAGTTAGTATTACTGTTAGGTTCCTGTCCTACAGCAACAGAGATAAGACTGGTAAATAAAAGCAGCCCTGCCACTACAAAGGCGTTAAATTTCATATGTATCAATTTTATAATAAACACCAACTTGTTTTTATAGGTTTTCCAAGTTCTGGCTTCATCTCGAAAGTCTGAAAAGGGGGGCACAATAACATCCCCGACCACGAGATTGATTTGGAGAGCACAAAGTGATGGTTACCTGGCTAAAATACTGTTACGATATTTTCGGGATGAAGCCTACATCGTGCATTGTTTCACGATCCTCTCCTTAGAATCATCGACGTGACTTGGTTCATGTTTGACCTGCATCCGGCAGCGGAGCCCTACGACTGTTGAATGACATACCCGCACTATCCCGCCTACGGATGAGCAGGGTGCGGTGAGCGGCTGGTCGAGTTCGCTGACTGTTTACGTCAACCAGCCGCCGGTGGCCGATTTCACCTGGAGTCCTCCAGATTCCACTCCTGCCTCCTGCCCACCGTGCTGTGCATCCCATCCCAAAACACAAAGAATAAATGGCGGGGCCGATTTCACGGCTATGAAGGCGGTTATTCCTGCTGCCGGACTGGGCACCCGCTTCCTCCCGGCCACCAAGAGCACCCCCAAGGAGATGCTGCCGGTGGTGGACAAGCCGGCCATCCAGTACGTGGTGGAGGAGGCGGTGGAGGCGGGCATCGACGACATCCTGATCATCACCGGTCGGGGCAAGCAGTCCATCGAGGACTACTTTGACATGTCCTACGAGCTGGAGAGCGTGCTGCATCAGCGCAACGACTACGACACCCTGGAGCAGCTGGAGCGCATCTCGGACCTGGCCGACATCCACTACATCCGCCAGAAAAGCCCTCTGGGTCTGGGCCACGCGGTGCTGTGCGCCAAAAAACACGTGGACGACGACGACTTCGCGGTGCTCCTGGGCGACGACATCATCATCTCGGAGACGCCCTGCATCGGGCAGCTGGTGGACCAGTTCAGGGCCCGGGAGGCGCCGGTGGTGGCGGTGGGCGAGGTTCCCCGGGAGGCCGTGGTCCGCTACGGCATCGTGGACGGGGAGCCGGTGGGGGAGCGCCTGTACCGGGTGCGGGGCATGGTGGAAAAGCCCCCGGTGGAGGAGGCCCCCTCCACTCTGGCGGTGATGGGCCGCTACGTGTTCACCCCGGAGATTTTCGGGTTCATTGAGGAGGTGGAGCCGGGGAGGGGTGGAGAAATCCAGCTGACGGATGCTATCTCCGCCTACAACCGGCATCACCAGGTCTACGCCTACCGGTTCGATGGGAGACGCTTCGACCTGGGAAACAAGCTGGACTGGATAAAGACCAACATCGAGCTGGCCCTCACCCGGGACGAGTACCGGGAGCAGTTGCTGGAGTTTATGCGGGGCAAAACGTCCTCGTGAAAAACCTATTTAATGCATCTGTGCATTTCCCTGCATGGCCCTTCCCACGCTTGACGACCTGGAGGTCGAGGACAAAAAGGTGCTGGTGCGGGTGGACATCAATTCCCCCCTGGACCCGGAGACCCTGGACATTCTGGATACCTCGCGCATCCGGCGGGTCCTTCCCACCCTGCAGGAGTTGCTGGACCGCAACTGCGCGGTAGTCGTTCTGGCCCATCAGGGGCGCCCCGGGGACTGGGATTTCAGGGGCCTGGAGCCCCACGCCCGGGCCCTGTCCCATCACCTGGGGGTGAGGGTGGACTACGTGGACGACGTTTGGGGGGAGAAGGCGCAGCGGGCCGTTGGGGAGGCCCGGCCCGGCCAGGTTCTCCTGCTGGGCAACGTGCGTGGGTTTGAGGGGGAGAGGGACGCGAAGTCCCCGGAGGAGCATGCCCGCTCGGCCCTGGTGCAGGCCCTGGCTCCCCTGGTGGACGTGTACGTCAACGACGCCTTTGCCGCCGCCCATCGCGCCCACTGCTCCCTGGTGGGTTTCATCCCCGTTCTGCCCTCCTGCGCCGGCCGGCTGCTGGAGAGGGAGGTGTCCACCCTGACCACCATTCTGGAGCGCCCGGCCCGGCCCAACCTTTTTGTCTTCGGGGGGGCCAAGTACGGCACGGCTCTCAAGGTTACAGCCCATTTGCTGGAGACGGGGGCCGCGGACGCCGTTTTGCTGGGCGGGGTGCCGGGGTCGGTGTTTGCCTTTCCCCACCTGGCGGAGGGGGAGGAGCGGGCTGCGGTGCGCCACCTGCTGCACACCCAGGGGGACCGGCTGATGCTTCCCGCCGACGTGGCCATCGACGAGGGGGGACGCCGGGAGGTTTCCGTGGATGACCTGGACTCCGGACGGGCGGAGCTCATCAGGGACATCGGGGCCGCTGCCATCGAGGACTTCAGCACCGCTATCGGTGAGGCGGGCAGCGTGCTCATGTCCGGGCCCCTGGGGGTTTTCGAGGAGGAGGACTTTGCCCGGGGCACCCGGGAGGTGATGCGGGCCATCGCCCGCAGCCAGGCCTTCTCGGTTCTGGGGGGCGGGCACACGGTGGCTGCAGCCCAGGCCTTCGGGGTGGCGGATGAGGTGTCCTACGTCTCCACCGGCGGGGGGTCCCTGGAGCGCTTCCTCATGGGGCAGCGCCTGCCGGTGATTGCGGCCCTGGAGGACTACGGGGGCAGGAAACATTAAATATAGTCCGGGCATTCTTGCAGCGATACCATGAGCAATATTGTGCATGTGGTGGGAACCGGCACCATTGGGGAGCCGCTGATTGGTCTTTTGTGCGATTTGAAAAATCCCTTGGGCATCGACGAGGTGACCTTTTACAAGCACAGCCCGGTGCTCACCGACCGGCCCAAGGTCAAGGGTCTGCTGGATCGGGGGGGCAAGCTGGTGGTGCGGAAGGAGGAGACCTCCGCGTTCAGGGAGCTGGGCCTGGAGCCCGACTATACGGCGGAGGAGGCCATCGCCCGGGCCAGCGTGGTGGTGGACTGCACCCCCAAGGGAATCGGTCGCAAAAACAAGGAAAGCCTGTATGCCACATATGAAAACAAGGTGCGGGGCTTTCTGGCCCAGGGGTCGGAATACGGTTTCGGCAAGATGTATGCAGCGGGCATCAACGACCAGGCGTTGAACCAGGACAAGTACATCCACATCGTGAGCTGCAACACCCACAACATCGCGGTGGCCATCAAGGCCGTGGCCCTGGACGTGTCGCCCAGCAACTTCGTGAGCGGCCGCTTCGTGTGCATCCGGCGGGCCAACGACATCTCCCAGGGCTCCAAGTTTATTCCCTCCCCTGAGGTGGGCGGCCACAACGACGAGCGGGGCACCCATCACGCCCGGGACGTCTGGCACCTCTACAACACCCTGGGCCTGGACCTGGACGTGTTTTCCTCGGCCATGAAGGTCAACACCCAGTACATGCATTCCATCTGGTTCGACATCAAGGTCAAGCAGGAGACCGGCCTGGAGGAGGTCATCCAGCGGTTCACTGACGACCCCCGGGTGGCGGTCACCAACAAGCAGCTGGCCAACCTGGTGTTTTCCTTCGGCAGGGACCACGGGCACTACGGCCGCATTCTCAACCAGACGGTGGTGGTGCTGCCCACGCTGCACGTGCGCAACAAAAAAGAGGTGGTGGGCTTCTGTTTCACCCCCCAGGATGGAAACTCCATCATGAGCAGCGTGGCGGCCATCGAGCACCTCCTCTACCCCGAGGAATACGAGGAGCGCATCGAGGTCCTGTCGCCCTTCCTGTTCGACGAGGTATAGGGGGGATAGTGACGGCGATGCTACAGGGTGCGCTCACAGTTATCTCTTTGTAGCGGCAGGTACTATGCCAACTCCTCCCAAACAAATTAATTCCCTGGTTGCCTGGGTGATTGAAGAAGCTCTGGATGGGTAAGAAAAATTAACAGCCATAGCATCAAGGCAGTTTGACATCGATATCAAGCAGAGCCACTCCGAATCCGGGATCAAAATAATCTCCGTTCGGCAACTTTTTGGGAAGCATCAATAAGTCTAATATAAAATTCCACATCCCTTCTTTTCCGATAAGGAGTTCATGAGGGAAATCACTAAAAACAATCTTGTGTTTAGGCAAGCTAAGAAAACTGAAAGTTTCCACGTTTCCATCTGGATCTATCTATTGTAGTTTCTCAAATCCCGGACAGCCATATACGAATGTTGAAACATGGAATCCTACGAATGTGTTGTTTACCCTAACGGTTTTCTTCCCATTGAGGACTCCTACCATGTTGCAGCCCAGTTTTATGTTCAGATTTCCTAGGACATCTTCTGGCAGCAATATGTGGGTGCCGGTCCCTTCAGCCGTCACAAATTCCATGTCGGGAGTAGTGGCTGTGTTTATCTCTTTGTTGTAGAAATGTAACTACTTAATTTCTCCGGGGATATATTGTTAGTTACTGATTTTTTATCTATGTATGTAGTTGTATCGAAGAAAATCAACACACAGAAATCCTTGGTAATGGTTTCACTGCCTTGGTTTTTTTACTTCTACACAGATATCAACAATGTAGCCGCCCATTGCCCGGCATTTGAGATTATAGTCACTCACTGCAATTGAGTTTATTGAAGCTCTCTTGGTCTCAGGGCAGTGTTACGTCAGCACCGATGAGGTTGCAGGAGGGAAAAGAATCTTCCGTTCCCCGCACGAACATATTTAATCCAAACGTCCAGGTGCCGTTGTCTCCCATGATAAATCTAGCGTCAAAATCTCCGAAGGTGCCACCGATGGAACCCAGTTCGATGATTATAGAGCGCTCCCGTGTTCCATCCGGGCGTATGCATTCTATCAGTTCGAACCCGCTGGTCGCAATGGAGTGCCACGATCCCACAAACGTGTTGTCTATGCTGATGGTTTTCTCTCCATGCAACACTGCTGCCATTCCGGGAACCTTGAAGTTCACGTTTCCCCAGAAATTATGTGATGCCAGCAAAAAAGTCTCGTTTCCCCCGGTGGTTCCCTGGAATTCAACCATCTCGCTGCAAGTTAGAGATAGCTCTATCTGACATGTTACGGTTTCAGCGTGAAGACAGATAACATACCAGGTGCCCCCACCGAGACTGATATTTTGATAGAATCCGCTCCACCTATATGATGAATTATAAAAGGTGAAACGCTGCTTCGTGTAGTTTATCGGTCCGAACTCAAAGTGCAGAAACCTATCTGTCTCATTAAAGGGTCTAATAGCACCTGCAGAAACCATCCAAAATGTTTGTTTATCGTTACCGTTCGTAATGACCACCATTCCCGCGTCCTCTCGGCTGTGTTCGCATTCCACCGAAAAGTTGAATGCCAGTTTTTCTATTATAAACGCCTCAGGGGAAAACATTTTGAGGGCATACCAGCTATGGTTGGTGAGCCCGTGGAAGGTGGATATCTCGTTGGTGGTAGCCGCCTGGTTTGAGGAGAGTGGAGAACCCCCAATAGGGCTAGCCATGATCGTAGCCGCTAACACTAGCATCACCACGCCGCACGTACTTCCAATCCTTCTCATTTTTCTCCGTTGAAAGAGATGTAGTCTAATACCATCAGTGGTTAGTCCAGAGAGAACCAAAGACTTTCCGATTCCCAGTTATTATCCTCGTTAGTCTCATCAATGTCGTACCCTGAATCTACGAATACTTGTGCGTTTTGTGTTCCGCTGGCTGCAAAGTAAGGAGATTGTTTCCACTTGGTTTCACCAGCATCTAAATAGCAGTGACTGGTCGTCCCAATAGAATCACCTCCAACGAACCATTCTATATAGAAACATTCGTCCACATCTTCGTTTCCGACGTTTTTGATTTGTGCTTCCAAGTACCATGCTTGGTTTAGCTGGCTCCAGTGTCGCTCTAGGCTTCCCTCTATGACTGTCAGATCGGGTCCAGATAGTGCACTTTCCGCTTGTAAAACGATGCCTGAAACACCGATCAGCAAGAGAGCGGTTACCAATGCGAAGGGTATTATCTTTTTCATTTTTGCCTCTTTTTTTCGACCTCCTCCGGTGAGGTTCTTTTCTCGTTCCGCCGGAGCCGTCAATACTATAATATATATAATATAAATAATTTATTGAAAATGTATAAATTAATATTAATTATTAAATAATTTAACTATCTGCTCTCATGTGTACCCGACCAAGCATACATCGGTAGCCTTACCGGAGGCACTCCAGCAAGCGGCAGAAGACACCATCGCCGCCCATCCCGAGCTGGGATACACAGCCATAGCCGAGTTCTGCAAGGATGCCATCAGAACCAAGATACTGGAGATGAATAATTCCAGTCAGCAGCGAGGAGTATAAACTGCTAATTCCAGGCTGGCTGCCCCAACCTGCGCATTGCTCCTGTGCCTACTTTTAAAAACAATCGCATTCTACTTTTGACGTATTCGGCGCACCATTGGCTGCCACCAGGTGTCAGTGGGGGGCAGGGTCCTCTACCCGAAAATCATGCCCATGCCCTCGCTGGCGCTCTCCTCCTCGTCCCTGATTTTGTCGTAGATGGGCTGGGCGTCCGCCGGGTTGAGCTTGTCTCCCAGCTGGTGCTCATCCACCATGTCCTGGGCCCGCTGCAGGGCCTCCTCACTGCCCTCGATTTTGAAGTACACCACGTCTCCCACCATGCCCAGGGAGCGGGCATCGCGGAAGGTCAGACTCTGGCGGCTGATCAGGTCGTCCTGTTTCAGTATTTCCAGCTCGCTTTCTTTCTCCTTGGGAATCTCGAATATTACGTATGCCATCATCAGCCCAATGTGCGCATCCTTTAAGAGCGTTGTGGTTTTAAAGGCCGGCTGCATATCCCTGTATGGAGGTCAGCATTTCCGCCCCGGTTTCCGCCACCGAGGACCCGGAGAGAGTGAAGAGTGCCATCTGCAACCTGTTCCCGGAGGCCGCTGTCCAGGCTCATCCCGACCGGCTGGAGGCCTCCGCCCATTCCCTGGACATGTTCAGGGAGTTGCTCAAAAAACAGCAGATACGGGACACCGCCCGCCAGGTGCTGCGCCACGCCCGCCGCGACCACCATCTGGCCTTTGCCCTCAACAAGCAGGCCGCCTACGCCGGCGCCGTTAACTTCGCCGTGGTGGGCCATCCCCTGGGGGTCATCCAGGTGACGGTGGAGGCCGAGGACCCGGAGGCCCTCATCGACTGGCTGACCGAGATTTAATCACTTCTTCAGTTTTACCTCGGTGTGCAGGAAGTCGTGGGCCACGTAGGACTCCGGGAAGATCTCCTGGGCCTCCCTCTCCAGGGGCCGGGGGTCCGCGTAGCGGGGGCTGATGTGGGTCAGATACAGCCGCTCCACCTCTGCCTCCCGGGCAATCTGGGCGGCCTGCAGGGCCGTGGAATGGCCGTACTCGTTGGCCTTGTCCTCCAGCGAGGAATCGGTGGTGGCATCGTGGATGAGCACGTCGCTGTGCCGGGCGAAGTCTATCAGCGCCGGGTTGGGCATGGTGTCCCCGGAGAGGGTGATTTTGCGCCCCGGCCGGGGCTGGCCCAGCACCATGTCCGGGGTGATGGTAGAGCCGTTTACCTCCACGCTGTGCCCCCGCTGCAGCCGCCCGAACAGGGGCCCCTCGGGAACTCCCAGCTCCAGGGCGCGGGGCTTGTCGAAGCGTCCCGGTCGCGGGTCCTCCTCCAGACAGTAGGAGAGGGCAGGGAGGTTGTGCCGGGCTGCTATGCATGTCACCCTGTAGCCGTGGAAGCGCACCTCGGCGCCGGGGTCCAGGTCGTGGGCCACAATCTCGAAGGCGGGACGGAAGTAGCCCAGGTGGGTGCACTGGTGCATCACCTGCTGCATGCCGGGGGGACCGTAGACGTGCAGGGGCGCCTCCCGGTCGTTGAGCTGGAAGGTCTGAATCAGGCCGGGCAGCCCCAGGAAGTGGTCACCGTGGAAGTGGGTGATAAAGATGGCGGACACCTGCATGTAGCTGAGGGCGGACTTCTGCAGCTGGCGCTGGGTTCCCTCCCCGCAGTCGAACAGGAGGAGGTCGCTGCCCCGCTTTATGGCGGTGGAGGAGACGTTGCGCTCCGAGGAGGGCCAGGACCCCCCGGTCCCCAGGAAGTGGATGTACAACTGCATGTTCAGACATGGGCTGACAGGTAAAAAACGTTGGGGCATCAATAAGCATAAAAGAAACCGCTGCATGTCCATTCATGAAGCGCATGAGTTACGCCGACGCCGGAGTGGACATCGACCGGGAGGAGGAGGCGGTGCGGGACATCGTGGCCACGGCGGGGGGCGGGGAGGCGGTCTCCCTTGATGGCCACCGCCTGGTGCTGTGCACGGACGGCGTGGGGTCCAAGGTGCTGGTGGCCAACGCCCTCCGGAAGTGGGACACGGTGGGCATCGACTGCGTGGCCATGAACGTCAACGACGCCCTGTGCGTGGGGGCCCGGCCCCTGGCCTTCGTGGACTACCTGGCCCTGGAGCATACGGATGCGGCTCTGGCCCACGAGGTGGCGGTGGGCCTCCGCCGGGGGGCGGACCTGGCGGGTATCCCCATCATCGGGGGGGAGACGGCCACCCTGCCCGACATCATCCGGGGCTTTGACCTGGCGGGCACCTGCGTGGCAGTCATTGAGCATGAGTTGCCCCGGCCCCTGCAGCCCGGCGACGTCATCGTGGGCCTGGCCAGCAGCGGCCTCCATTCCAACGGCTACACCCTGGCCCGCAGGGTGTTTGCGGACAACGGGATATCCTACCGGGACCGGCTGCCCGGTCTGTCGGCCTCCGTGGGCGAGCTGCTGCTGGAGCCCACCTGTATTTACGTGGCGGAGATGCTGGCCCTCCTGCGGGAGGTGCCGGTGAAGGGCATCGCCCACATCACGGGGAGCGGGCTGCGGAAAATGAAGCGGCTGTCCCCGGATGTTCAGTTTGCCCTCACCCATCCCTTCCCTCCCCCGGACATTTTCACCGTCATGCAGGAGCTGGGAAACATCACCTCCCAGGAGATGTACCAGACCTTCAACATGGGGATGGGGATGGCGGTGGTGGTGGTCCCCGAGCACGTGGACCGGACCCTGGCCGTCCTGGAGAGGCATTCCCCGGTGGAGGCCCGGGTGGTGGGCGAGGTGCGGGAGGGAAAAGGGGTGGTGGTGCCCTCCCTGGGCCTGCACTACTGATTACCGCTTGTAGCCAATGGTGCGCAGAAAATCCTGGCGCTCCTCCACGTCCTCCGGGCCTTCCACGCCCCGGGGCATGTGTCCGTCGATGACCCCCAGGATGCCCCGGCCCTTTTTGCCGTTCACGCTGCTTTCCGCCACCAGCACGGTGGTGGGGTTGGCGGTGGCACAAAAAATGCGGCATACCTCGGGCACGTTTTTGATGGCGTTGAGGGCGCTGATGGGAAAGCAGTTTTCCATGAATATGATGAAGGAGTGCCCGGCGCCGATGGCCAGGGCGTTGTCCACGGCCAGATTCTGCAGCTCGGGGTCGTTGCCCTCCGCCCGCACCAGGCAGGGTCCGGAGGCCTCGCAGAAGGCCAGGCCGAACGTGGCTCCTGGCACGTGCATCATGGCCTCGTAGAGGTCTTCCACCGTCTTGATGAAGTGGGACTGGCCCAGGATGAAGTTCATGTCCTGGGGCTTCTCTATGGGGACTTCTTTTAACTCCATTCTCTCACCATGCCTATATGGGGCCACGGTTTTTAACGTTTAATCCCGCGGCGGCGGTACAAACGCCTGCATCCGCCGTACCACCTCCCGGCTGCTCCCGGCGGTGCGGTAGGCCTCCAGCGGCTCGTGGTTGAGAGTCAGGAAATGCGGGCCCCACTTGAACTTGCCCATGAGGAGGTGCGCCCCGGGGACGTCTCCCAGGATGTACAGGGCGGCGGCCAGGGCCTCGGCGGTGCTCAGCTGGGCTGGCCTGCCGTAGTTGACCGGGTTGGCGGCCACCAGGTAGGGAAGCGCCCGCCGGGCGGCGGTGGCGGGGAGGGAGGAAAACACCTCCTCGGCCTTTTTCCAGGAGCAGTCCACGGCGGCGATGCAGGAGCGCCGGCGGTCCTGGGGGGAGAGGGCCTTTTCCGCCCCGGGGCTGAGCACCACGGCGTGGTGGGGAATCTCCCGGGCGTGATGCACCTGGCGGGCCAGTCCGAACCTGGCCAGCCGGCGGGCGGTGCACTTTTTGCGGTCGTCCTGCCCTAGGTGGTAGATGAGCAGCTCGTAGCCGGCCTGCACACGTCTAAACCGGGCGGGTGTTATTAACCCATCGCCCGCCGCCAAATTATTTATGGGGCCCGGCATTACAGGAAACATGAAGAAACTGCTGGCCCTGGCCCTGACCGCCCTGTTTCTGTGCTCCGCCGGCGGCTCATTTGTGCACACGGCGCAGGAGAGCATCCATGTCTCCCCGTTGTCTTCATCTGCCGGCGCTTCCCGGTACACCTTTCCCAGCAACTACTCCACCCTGGTGGGATGGTACCAGCGCCTGGAGGAAAACTACTCCGGATACCTGGAAGTATTCAAGGCCAACCAGATGTACGGTACCGGGGAGGTGGACGGGGGCTACGACCTGTACTACGTGCGCCTCACCAACGAGAGCACCGGCCTCAGCAAGCCCGAGGTTTTGTTCCTGGGCAGCCCCCACGGCCCGGAGCAAATCGGCACCGTCTCCCTGTACTGGTTCACCGACTGGCTGCTCCGCCACGCCTTTCACCCCGGCTACGACCATCCCCAGCGGGACTGGCTGCGCTGGCTTCTCGACAACCGCGAGGTGTACGTGGAGGTCAGCCACAATCCCTGGGGGTTCGACCACCGGCGGCGGTGGGATGCCAACGGCTGGGACCTCAACCGGGAGGCCGACTACAACGGGCCCGGGGAGTGGGGCCCCCCCGAGCCCTGGGGCAGCGTGCAGGGACAGACCCTGGTCCGCTTCGTCAACAACCACACCATCCGCACCGGGTGCGACTTTCACGAGGGGCTGCGCAAGCTCATGTATCCCTGGTTCAACTCCCACTGGCTGGTCAAGGGAATCAGCCCCGTCACCCTCATGCCCTACAACTACGCCCCGCCCGACTTTTACTTCTACGACGTGGCCTCCCTGCGCTGCGCCGACTACATGGGGGACTTCGGGGGAGACCTCAACGCCTGGAACGTGGGGCCCATCCGGAGTTTCGTGGACCGCACGGAGGGGGCCCTGGTGGCCTGGGCCTACGGGGCGGACGTGGACCGCCATCCCGCCGAGCGCCGCTTCGTGCAGGACGGGCCCTATCCCGGGTCGGGCATCATGTGGCACCTGTACGAGGTGTACGACTATGAAAAGGACATCAACCGGTGGGATCTGCTGGGCGACGATACCACCCTGGGCTTCGGCATGGAGGTGAGACGCTTTTTGCTCCACCAGATCGACCTGGCCCAGCCCTACCTGCGCTGGCTGTCCGCCCCCGCCAACAACAGCGTCTTGGCCCCCGGCACCTACACCTTTTCCTGGCAGGTCAACGGCAGCCTGGTGGTGGACCACACCTCCCTGCAGTGGGGAACCCATCCGGACGTGGTCACCACCTATGACCATGAGACGGAGGACCACGACCGGTACCAGGGAAAATTCCGGGGGGGAACCGGGTGGGACGGCGCCCACAACGGCACCACCCGGGGAACCGTCTACCGGGAGAATATAACCCTTGATCAGCCCGGCGACTACTACCTGGTGGCCAAGGCCATGGTGGACCAGCGCTACGGCACCGCCCATGCCCCCCTGGTCTACGGGCGGGAGCCCTACCTGCGGCTGGTGAGGGAGCGCACCGACCCCGACTACCATGAGGTGCGCCCGGGCACCGACGGCGTGGAGGAGGTGCAGGGCAGGCTGTGGTGGTACAGCCCGGTGCTCCACGTGACGGTGAGGTAGCGGCTCTCCCTGTTCCTCAGCCCAGCAGGTGGGTGTGCAGGATTCCGGAGAGGTCCACGGGATGGACGGTGTAGGTGGCTCCCTGATGGGTGACGGTGGCCGTGCTGGTTATCCGGTAGGTGCTGGTTTCGTTGTTCTGGAGGTGGCTGGTGAACCACTGGATGAGATGGGAATGGAAGACCAGGGTGTCACACCGGACGGGGGTGACGGCGTGCGGGGGCAGGGTCTCATCCTCCGGAATGCGCCCCTCCCCCACCGGTATACCGTTCATATAAAACTGGTAGCGGAAGTCGGAGATGGACACCGCCTGGGGGTGGGGGTTGTACAGGCTGACCGTGGTGATGATGACGGTGGTGTTTTGGGTGACCTCTCCCCACCGGGGAGCGAAGCGGGTGGCGGTGAGGAGGTGATGGGAGGAGCTGTAGGGGGTGGCCACCACGATTTCGTGGGGCTCGTCCAGGGCCAGGGAGCCCAGGAGGTCGGTGTGCACCGTGGCGTGGAGGCGGCGGGAGGAGGTGGAGCGCTTCAGGGGGCCCAGGCGGGCGGTGGCCTCGTATTCTATCTCTATGGCGGTGGTTTCGTTGTTGTCCAGGTGGGTACGCCACCAGGCGGGGATTTTGTGGAGGCTGAGGTGGGAGACGTATTCCAGGACGGTGTCCCCCGCCCGCAGGGAGAGGTCCCGGTCCTGTCCCTCGGCCATGGTGATGTTGTTGAGCAGCAGCCGGTAGTGCAGCGAGGACAGGGGAACCTCAAAGAAATTGGGGTTGTCCACGGTGACCTCCGTCCATATCTGGGTCTGGTTCACGGACACCTCTCCCCACCTGCTCTCCATCCCGGTGACCCGGGGGATGCCCACCAGGCCCAGGGAAAAGGACAGGATGAGGGCTGCCACCACGGCGACACTTGCTCCGGCCGCTGCCAGGGCCAGTTTTTGTCCTCTCCTCATCTGCGTCGCTCTCCTGCGTGGTTTGATTAATGGGTCCGCCCGTTTTAAAGGTTGGGATGGACCGCCGCTTTTCCTAGAAGCCGTAGCCCATCTCGGTGAGCTTCTCCGGCAGGTAGGTGTCGGTGACGTAGTCCAGCCCGTACTTGGCCAGGGCCTGCTGCTCAGACTTTTTGCCCATCTTGAGCTGCAGCTCGATTTCGTGTTTCCAGAGGTCGTCGTTGAAGCGGGGGTCGGAGAGCTCGGACTGCAGGGCGGATATGTCCTCGGCGGTCAGGTCGTCGGTGGGCAGCTGGTAGTTGTGGATGTCGGAGGGGGTGATGCCCAGGTACTCGGCGGCCGGGGTGGCCAGGTACTCCGAGATGTGGGCGGTCTTGATGGCCCCGTAGGCCACGGAGGCGAAGATGCGGTAGGACCAGGGGTCTCCGTCGGTGAACACCACCACGGGCAGCTTCTGCTCCTCGTTGAGCCGCTTGATGAACCGCCGGGTGGAGCGGGCGGGCTGACCCTTGAGGTGCACCAGGATGGTGTCCGTGTTTTCGTCGAAGCCGTTTTCCACCAGCCGGTCGAACATACCGCCGGTTTCCACCGCCATCACCAGGCGGGCACCGGTGCTCTTGATGCGCAGCTTTTCCTTTTCCACCGTGTAGGGAATGGAGTAGCCGCTGTCCCCCACGTCGTCCTGGCAGTGGATGACCCTTTTTTCCCCCTTGCGGGTGGTCTCCTCAATCACCAGGTCCCCGATGACCCGGGCTCCGTCCTCCTCCGGCCGCAGGCTCATGTCCTCCCGCAGGGTGGCGGTCATGATCTCCAGGTCCTCGGCCAGCCGGTCGGAGTCCCCCTGGGTGGAAAACTTGCCCTCTCCCCATCCCTCGGAGATGTAGTACAGCTCCCTCAGCGTGGAGGACTTGTTCTGCTCCACCATCTGCCGGATGAAGTCGATGACGTACATGGTGCGCAGCAGCATCTGGGCCCCGGACAGGGAGACGGCGGAGCGGGTGGAGGCACTGTCGCCGTACTTCCACACCCCGTGGCGCTCGTCGAACTCGATGTTGGCCTTGGTCCGGGAGGGAATCTCCAGCTCCGGGATGCGGGCGCTGCTCAGGTCGTCGTACACCCGCTGGGCGATTTTTTTCATCTCCCTCAGGGCGGCCTGTTTTCTCTCTGAAACGGTGGTCATTCTAACCTCCCTCCCATTTCTCCACTCCGATTACGTTCACCGGGTCGATTCCCTTCACGTAGAGGCTGTTTTCGTCGAAGTCTCCCTCCGCCATCCCCCCCAGCTGGAAGGACAGCTGCCGCTTTTCTCCGGGCTGCAGCTTGCTGACGCTCCACATCAGGTAGCGCTGGTTGCGCTCCGCCGGCTCCGGGGAGACGGAGACCACCTCCCCTCCGTCGGGCAGGGCCGCATAGAACTGGAAGGACTGGGCCCGGTCCTTGTAGTTGGTGATGTCGATGGTGCTGGTCACCGTGCCCTTTTGGAAGGAAACGTGGTCGTCCACCCAGACGATGTTCATGATTTTGATGATCACCTCGTCGATGGAGGGAACCGGCTTGCCCACCACCTCCGCCGCCTTGGCCGCAATCTGGGGCAGAATCTGGGAGATGAGCACGAACTTGCGCCGGGTCTTCACCCGTTTCTCCTGCTTGGACAGGTGGCTGCGCATCTTGCGGGCGCACTGCCGGAGGGACAGGTCGATTTCTTTTTCGATTTCCTCCACGTGGGCGATGGCCTCCTTGGATTCCGAGGTGAAGGGGATGTTCACCGAGGCCACGTGCACCAGGATGATGGCCGGGCCGTAGGGGAGGCCCTTGCCCCCCCGCTGCTGCAGGCCGTAGATTCGCCAGTCGATGTTTTTGATGGTCTCGGTGATGGCGCAGTCTCCCTCCTGGTACAGCAGGGGCACCCGGTTGGCAAAGCGCAGGATGTCTACCCGCTCCTCCGCCGGGAGGTCCCCCCCGTACACGATGCCCGTCTCCACCAGGAAGGGTATGCCCGAGAACACGGCGGGGCTCCGCTTGTCGGTGGCGATGAACTCCGGGGACAGGCTCTCCATCTCCTTGCGCAGGCCCCGCTTGATGAGCAGCTCCCCGATGGGGGACAGGCAGTCGGTGGGCGGGGCCATCAGCTTGACTCCCTGGAAGGCCTTGAGGATTTTTTTGCCGTCGTCCAGGGACAGCTTGCCGGGACGGTCCGAGGGGCTGAGCCCCGCCTGCTGGATGATTTTTTCCGCCTTGTTCTGGCTCACCGAGGAGAACTCGGTGGACAAAAAGGAGGACAGCTTGCGGGCCGTGCTCTCCTTGGCCATCTTCATGAAGGTTCCCAGCTCTATTCCGTAGGGATGGGGCTTGATTTCCCGGGGCTGGGGGGGCAGCCTGTCGGTGGCCCGCTCGAACACGGTGCGGGTCCCGTCGGGCTCCACGAAGGTGATCTGGGCGTGGGGGTTGACGATGGCCGTGCTCCGCAGGTACTCGTATACCGAGTGCTTGGTGTTGCGCACGTAGCGTCCCTGCATGGCCAGCTCGATGCGGGTGCCGCTCTCCCTCTCCCAGTGCACCATGTCCTCCTGGACTGTCTCCGGCCGGTTCTGCTTGGTGTCGATGAGCAGGGTAAGGCGATGGGCCGGGTATCCCTCCCCGATTTTGGAGACCACCACGGTGGGTCTGCCCGTGGTCAGCTGGGAGTAGAGAACCGCCGCCGAAATCCCTATCCCCTGCTGCCCCCGGGACTGCCGGTAGGAGTGGAAGCGGGAGCCGTACAGCAGGCGGGCGAACACGTGGGGAATCTGCTTTTTGACGATGCCCGGGCCGTTGTCCTCCACCACAATACGGTATTCGTCATCCTCGCCCCCCTGAATCTTGACGAAGATGTCGGGCAGGACGGTGGCCTCCTCGCAGGCGTCCAGGGCGTTGTCCACGGCCTCCTTGACCGAGGTGATCAGGGCCCGGGTGGAGGTGTCAAAGCCCAGAATCTGCTTGTTGCGTTCGAAAAACTCGGCTACCGAGATGTCCTTCTGTTTTTTGGCCAGCCCCTCGGCTACGATAGAGCGCATCCACTACCACAACTGCACGATTTATAAAATCTTTACTGCTTTGCTCACAGCAGGTCCTCGGGCTCCCTGAACTTGCTGAAGGCGTAGGCGGCCTTTTCCACGTACTCCCGGTTGCTGCTGAACCATTCCTCCCATCTCTCCAGCTTGGCCTCCGCCTGCTGGAGCTGGGCGCTGAGGTCCTCGTACACCTTGTACAGTTTGGCCAGCCGCTCCTGCTCCTTTTTGTACAGGGCCTCCATCTCGTCCGCCTTTTTCTTGTACTTGACGTAGTCCCTGAGGGGCTCCATCTCGGCCACCTTTTTGCGCAGCTCCTCCGCCTCCTTTTTGTAGGGAATGTAGGTGCTGAGGTTTTCCACCTCCTTCTCCAGGTTTTCCTTGACCGCCTTGTGGCGCTCCAGCTCCCGCTGCAGGTTTTCGTTCTCCTCTCTCACCTTCTTCAGATGCTCCCGCAGCTTGTCCACCTTCTCCCGGTCCTCCTCCAGGTCCTTCATGGTCTCGACCTTTTTGCGCAGCTCGGCAATGGTCTCCTGCTGCTGGGAAAACCTGGTTCTCCATTCCTGGACGCTCTCCTCCACCTCGCCCATGTCGTCCTCCTGTTTTTTGTAGGCATCCCAGAGCTTCTCCAGGCGCTCCTGCTCCATCTCCAGCTCCTTGCGGTAGCGCTCCATATCCCGGAAGGCCTCGATGGCCCGCTCCTCGGACTCGCGGGCCTGCTTCTCCATGGAGTCCAGCATCTGGGACAGGCGCTCGATGCGCTCCACGTCCACCAGCCTGCGCAGGCGCTCGAACATCTCGCGCTCCTTCTGCGAACCCCGGGCAATGGAATCCAACTCGGACAAAACCTCCTGGAAGTTCTGCTTTATTTTTTCGACATCCTTGCTGTACATGAAACTACCCGCATCAGCCATTGTATCGTCACCTAAAAGAATGATAAACTGCCTATTTAAAACTTCCTTGCCTGAAGATGGGCGGGGTGGGCCAGGGCCGCCCTACGGGTGGGGGGGCAGGTCGGGGTTGAACAGCAGGGACAGCTTGCAGTGGTCGCAGATGCCGTCGGGGTTGGAGGTCTCGTTGACCCCGCAGAGACGGCACTTCATGCTTCCTCCCTTTTCCGCCGGGCCCGCCGGAACCACTCCCGCCGGTAGACCTCCCGGAGGGCCTGCCGGCCCAGGAGGTAGGGCCGGATGAGGCGCCGCACGTACAGGTAGACAGCCAAAGCGTAAACAATTGCGATTGCTGAAGTACCATACCACGAACGATAAAATACCAAGGGCCACATCACCATGCTCGTAAGTGCCGCATAAAGCAGATACAACATCCTTTTTTTAACTTTGATCCCTATGCCGAGCGACATGCCGGTGGCGCAGTTAGTCAATATGAGAGATATGGAAAGGATAGCAACTATCCCTCCTTCTATAGATAGCAAGGAATCTACGTCATTCATAAATATGGCACTAGCTACTGAGGCGAACCCTAGGCCTAAAGATGCGCCATACAGAATGGTCCCTTCATCTTTTTGAAACCGGGGAATGTTTAAAACTACAAGTTTTGCTAATTCAGCAAAGGAAGATAGGATTAAGGGTAAAATGAAGAAAACACCCAGAATTCCAAGTCCTTCTAGTCCTTCTTCCTGAAATGGAGCTAGAAAAATAAGCTCAAGTACAAATACCAGGGTGCCCAGGGCTATTCCCCCGATGAAGGTGAGAAAGATGTACTTGTCCCTGAACCTGTTCTCGTAGCCCCCCAGGGTGATATACAGCACCAGCAGAGCCGGGATGATGCCCATGGGCAGCAGGGCCGACCCGATGTCCATGCTGTCCGTAACATCGAGCCGTATATAGTGATTTGCGGCATGATGCTCCTCGATGTCCTGCACAGCCAATCGAAGGAGGCGGACGCGAAGCCCTTCTTTCACCGGAGTTTACGGCTTTATCCCGAAAGTGGCAGCGGCGGGCAGCCGCTGCAGGGCTCGCTGCAGAAAAAAGAGACAGGTTCATATAGTTCCAGCTACCTATATGCAGGTGGTGCAGTGGCGGGGACTTGTGGGTTACTCCAAAGGTATCCACAAGTCCACGCCGAGCTCCTGAGCCCGCTGGTAGCACAGCAGTTGTTTTATGTTGTAGACGAGGACTTTCAGAGCCAGTTCTCGCCAGCGGAGCCACCGGTGACGGCTGGCGAGAGAGTCGCTCCATCGTTGTTTGATGGAACTGAAGACCGCCTCCACCATTTCCCGACGGTGATAGATTGTCATCCATGTGTCAGGGTGGTCATGGTAGTCTCGAAATGATCGGGTCCATGCGAAAGAGCCGCCTGA
>Ga0209164_1000802_pt1 | contig 54551 bp, 42 predicted proteins | sample MTBNYHSulfiMetaG_FD_187458 | JGI IMG/M metagenome (GOLD analysis project Ga0209164, IMG submission 187458) | Enrichment culture microbial communities from rom New York Harbor, USA that are MTBE-degrading - MTBE-NYH (New York Harbor Sulfidogenic)... | ecosystem: Environmental > Aquatic > Marine >... | reverse complement strand
TCTCTTTGGTGGGGATGCCCTCTTTGTTCCAACCCTTGTAAGCGTAATAGGTATCCAGGAGTTTCTCTTCCAGTTCGGGGAACCTTTTCTTCCAGTGATCCTGGGGAGGTTTCTCGTCCTTCCTCCGCATTCCCCTCCGGATGTTATTCGCCCTTACGAGGGTCCGGTACCGCTTGGTGGCCTCCGTCAGTTTGGCCTCGTCCATCTCGATCCCGGCCCCGGCGGAGATGAATTTCGGGTAATTGTGGATGTGGTAGGGAGGCTTCAGCGGAAAAGAAGACAGGCCGGCGCACATGCCGAGGGCGTCGTCGATGTAATGCATCCTCTCCTGCCAATCCACGATGTCACAGCACATCTCCACGGTCGGATAGAAAGGCATCGAGTTCTCTCCTCGCAGTTCCCAGTCCAGGAAATACTGCTTGAACTTCTCGTCCGGGACCTGGATCCAGTCCTTGACGAAGGCCTCCCTTTCCTCCCTTGTCGGGAAAGGCGCCTGCGGGAATTGCCCTTCGATCTGGGTGATGTTGATCTTCTCTCCGGTGGAATACATGAGGAAGTAGATTGGGTTCAACATACCGAGCTTGAGCGGCAATTGCTCATGCTTCTTGATATTGTTGTGGGCATAGGCTTCCGCTCCCTTGCCGATCTGCTGGGCCGCCCAGTAGGTCCCGTTGGCCAGGACGTCGCCTATCCCTTCCCGGCGAACGATCCTGTCGAGCAGCCAGTAGAACCTCCCGTCGTTGTCGGAGGGCATCCCCTCCATATCCTGATCCGTCAGGATCCCAGCCTCGTAAAGCTCCATGGCGAAGGCCATCACCTGCGGGGTCGAAAACCCGTCCACCCCATACTCCGTGGCCCGCTGCGCGATCGTCAGGCCGAAATTCAAGTCGGACATGGCCGCCATGGTGTACGTCAGCTTCGAAAAGCATTTCATCATGTAGGTGGAAAGCCCCGGCACGGAAACGGTCGCCCCGCACTTCATCGGGCAGTTGTAGCAGCTGATGAGGCGCGTCCGCATGCTTTCGAGCGTTTCGGTCCACTTTTCCGCGACCTCCTCGTTCCAGAAGTCTTTTCTGCGGAGGCGGGCATTGCCCCAGGCGAAATTCTCCGTATGCCACTTCTCGTCATGAACCGCCATCTCCTGCGGCGACCCGAGGCCCTTTAAAATGGTCATCACCCCTTCGATGGGATGCTCTTCCCGCCATTTGATATAGGCCAGCACCTCGTTGCAGAGTTCGATAAACTCGGCAGGCCGCGCCACGTTGATGTCCTTGGTCCCCCGAACCGCGATGGCCTTGACGCCTTTGTCCCCCATGACGGCGCCGATCCCACCGCGGCTTGCACTCGACCGGCCCTGCTCGATGGAGGCGAAGTAGACCCTGTTCTCACCGGCCAGGCCAATGGCCGCCACCTGAACCCTCGGCTCCTTCAGTTCCTGCCGGATAATCTCGGCCGTCTCGACCGCGCCCTTCCCGCGCAGGTGCGAGGCATCCCGGATCTCCACCTTGTCGTTGTTGATGTACAGATAGACCAGATCGGGGGACTTGCCGCGCAGGATGATCTTGTCATATCCGGCATATTTCAGTTCCGGCGCCCAGAATCCCCCCATCATCGAAAACTGCATCAACCGGGTCTGGGGGGAAATCGTCGAGACGATCGTCCGGTTGCAGCCGGTGGCCGGAGTGCCGCACAAAAGACCGGCGCTGAATATGAGCAGATTATCGGGAGAAAAGGGCTCGACTTCAGGGGGAACCCTGTCCCACAAAATCTTGGCGTTCGTGCCCAGCCCCCCCAGATAGAGTTCCGTGTCTCTCGGGTCGCTTTCCACCCTTTCGATGTTTCCGCGCGACAAATCGATTTCCAGGTTGAACCCTGTCTCCGCGTACCTCATTTTTCTACCTCTTGTCCTAAACTTGCGATATGGTCGTCCGGGCCGTTTCTAAACCGCTGCTTCGCTCTGGGCAATCCCGGCCGGCCGGGATACCCCCCTTACGATGGTGAGCCGGCAACCGGACTGGTCAACACTCCATCCTGATAGACCGCCGGGGATGGCCGGCGCCGATCTACCGTCCCGCCGCACACCCCCCATCATCCCGCCAGAAAAACCGCCCGCCGATCCCTGGAGGGCAAACCCGACTTTATCTGGCTGAAAATAAAGCCCTTCTTTCCAGACCGGCCTGTCCGCCGAAAACGACTCCAGCCGGACGGATCACATCGATCCATTCCAGCGTCCGGTATATGGCGTTCATGACGGGCATTTTTTTGTTTTCGCCTTTCTTGCGGCTGCAAAAGCACCAAGGCGCACGAGGAAAAGCAACAGGTCGATCTGACAAACAATTTTGAAACGTCTTCTGAATGTAAGTCCTCAAGGGTGTGGTTACAATCTAGCCACAACATAACTACGTGTCAAGAAAAAAACGGGACGGCGGCCACTCGGAAACAACCTCAAGGGCAGGAGACGAATCGGTTTTAAGCCTGCCAGCCTTCCGCTCATGGCTCACCCCTCCCCGCGACCGCTTTCGGATGCAGGGCGTCAAGATCCGAGCCGGACAATATCGCCCTCCCTGAACCGATAGTAGCCCTTTTCCGTCATACGGATAAACGGGATGGCGGGCGTGGTAAGAACGCTCAGGGTCAGGTGAGCGAAATCCAGGCCTGTCCCCAGGAAGGTCATGATCTCTTGGAAGCGTACCAGTCGCTCGGCCAGTTCCGGCATCCTCAGTTCCGAGACATACCCCCCGGCGCGCAGGGGGATCTCCAGCTTCGGCTCCCCGTCAACGACGATGACGGTTCCCCCCTGGATCGCTATCAAACGGTTGACGGCAGCAGCCAGATCCTCGTCGTTTTCGCCGATCCCGATGATGCCCCCCGTGTCCCAGCAGAGCGTGGTGGCAACGGCTCCGCGTTTCTGGCCCCAACCCCGGACGAATCCGACAAACGCCTCACCCCGGCCGCTGATCCGCTCCATGAAGAAGACCTTGAGCAGATCGTCAGCCGGATCCGACGCCAGATACCCTGAGACCGGTCTGGGACGCGCCCTCCCTTCCCGCGCCACCAGGCCTCCAGGCTGGATGTCCAGGGTCCGCACCATCCCCTCCCGATCTGCGCAGGACTCGGGAACCGCCATGGCGGAGGGCGACACAACCGGTGCCCTGACCGTATTCATGAGTCTGTCAGGGTAATGAGCCTCGGGGAAAGGCACGGTCATCCGCCCCTCCTCTGCCACCACGCGGCCCTTGGAGATCACCCATTGCGGCCTGATCGTCCGGGGATCAGGCAGGATCAGGAGGTCGGCATGGCGGCCTGGAGCGATTCCGCCGATCAGCTTGTCGAGCCCCAGATGCTCCGCCGGATTGAGCGTCACCATGCGGACCGCCTCCATGGGATCGATTCCCAGATCCACCGCCTTCTGCACCACATCCTTCAGATACCCCTTTTCAATCAGAAGACTGGGGTTGGTCCCATCGGTCACCAGAATCACGCGGCGCAAATCGATCTCGTCCTTCAGGGGAAGGATGATCTCCAGGTCCCGGCGGATGTCCCCTTCCCGGATCATGGCGTAGAAACCCATCTCGAGGCGGTTGAGCACATCTTCGGTGGAAATGGCCTCGTGGCAAGACTCCACGCCGATGGCCGCATAGGCAGCCAGCTTCCGGTCGAACGCCCCGGCCGCGTGGCCCTGGACGGATCTCCCGGCCTTATGCGTTTCACGGATCAACGCCAGGATCCGCCGGTCCGACTGCAGGACGGGAGCCTGCCAGAACGATTCCCCCAGCCCGATGACCCGGGGGTCTTCGAACAGTCCGGCCAGCTGCTCCGGGGTGATCATCAGGGCCTCCGCGGCCGGACTCAGGGACACCATGGGCGGGACCAACGTGTAGATCTTGACCGGGCTGGCCTCTGTCTGCTCCAGAAAGATCCTCACCCCCTCGGCACCCAGGATGAAGCCGTAGCATTCCAACTCCGCGATCAGGCAGGTGACGCCCGAAGGGACCGCATAGGAGAGGAACTCGGGGATATTGAAGTAGTTGATCAGGTGCGTATGCGCGTCGATGAATCCCGGACAGATCACCCGCCCGTCCGCCTCGATCACGCGGGTCTCCGGACCCACGGCGTAGCCGAGGTCAGACCCGACATGGGCAATCCACTCCCCGGCAACCGCCACGGAGCGCCCCGGAAGCATCCTCCCCGTGTACACATCCATCAGGGTCCCATTCCTGACCACCAGATCCGCCGGCCTTCTTCCCAGGGCCGTGTCCATGAGAAGCTGCATATCGCGACCGGCTTCCGCCCCCTCCCGTTTAGAAAACACCCTCATCTCGACCGCCATCTGTATCAAACCCCTTTCGCCATATTCTCCCCGAACTTCCCGGCTCCGATATCCCCATGAGCCGCCGCGGAGCAATCGAACTGGGCAGCCTGGCCGGCGAACCGAATCCACATTTCCGAATTGTAAACCAGGTTGCTCTGGACAATCCTTTCCAAACCATCCTCAGCACATCCTTTCACACCCGCTGCAGCCCGATTTTCAGGTCTTCCGGGACATTTCAAAGCCGTCTGCATGCCACGAAGCTCCCCTGCCGAGCAGCATCGGGTGCCAAGAAGGAATAGACCGGAGGGGATTATACTTAAAAAGCGCATAAAATCTAAATTTTTCCCAGCGCGCAGCGAAATCCCCGAAAAACGTGCCCCACTCGCCTGCTTGCTTTGACAGCATAAATATATGAAATCATAAACTAATTAAGAATGCCGGAGCGAAGGTGCGGGCAGGCCTGCCTCAGGACTATCCAACGCTCTATCCTTTCCTGCACGCATTTCTATCCGAAACAAAAACAAACCCTAAGATCCTTCGAACAATCCTTTCCTAATCTCCCATTTCAGAACTCCGCGGTGGGGCCCCGATATCGAGCCGCGGCTGTAGGTCCAAGAGTACAAGATCTTGGACAAACCATTCGGGCGAGAGCGCGCGCTTCCGACATTCAATCTGCAAACCTGAATGGGGAGTCTTCCAGGGATCACCCGGGTGCTCATGTCCGTTTTCTCGCTCCGTGAAAACAGCGCTCCAGTGGAGACAGAGCATTTCGCTCGGCTCGGGGCCGTCGAACAAAAGACCCGGAGATGAAATCCGGCCCGCTAAGAACCGCTTTACAGAAACTGTGGGAAGGACTCTCCGTCGCCATTCTTCGGTCGAGTCTTTGAAAGGGGGTGATGGAAAGCAGAAGAGAACATGATCAAACCACTGACTCAAGCAGCTATCGATAACCATCCGACTACCCCGCTATCATTAAATTAAGGAGGCAAACCATGAACATCGGAAAACGTGCTGGAGCAACACTCCTGGCAATGTTGATTCTCTTCGCGGCCACGTTGGCCTGTGCCGCTCAACCGAAATATGTCTTTTTCTTCCTCGGGGACGGCATGTCCGCTTCGCAGATCCAGGCAACCGAAGCCTATCTGGCTACCAAATATGCCGTTGATAGAGGGCAGCCTCTAGGTCCGAACTCCGGCGAATTAGACGCCGACTATCTACTTGCCGATGAAAACCGCCTGAACATGAGCAAGATGCCGGTGGCGGGGATGCAAACCACTTATGATTCCTTTGCCTTGATGACCGACTCGGCGTCTTCGGCCACGGCCTTCGCCTGCGGAATCAAGACACGGAGCGGGGTCATCGGCATGGATGACACCAAGACTCATTCCTATAAGAGCATCGCCCAACTGGCCCACGAAAGCGGCATGAAGGTCGGCATCATCTCGAGTGTTTCTTTGGACCATGCCACGCCCGCCGCCTATTATGCCAGCGTCCCGAGCCGCGGCGACATGAATAACATCGGCACCCAGTTGGCAGCGACCGGATATGAGTTTTTCGGCGGCGGAGGATTGGTCAAACCCGATGCTCCCAACGATGTCTGGGGCCTGCTCACGAACAACGGTTATGAAGTCCGCAATACCCGTGAATCCATCCTTGCGCTCAAGGACGCCCCTAGAGACCGGGTCGTCTGCATCAACCCGTGGCTGCAGGATGCTTCAGCCATGCCCTATGCCATCGATAGACCCGAAACCAACCTGTCGCTCGCGGAAATGACGGAAGTCGCCATCGCCAACCTATACGGCGGTGCGTCCGATCATCCCGCCCGCCCCAATTCGCGCAAGGGCCGGGGAAAAAAGGTTGAAGGCAAAGGATTCTTCATCATGGTCGAAGGCGGCAAGATCGACTGGGCCTGCCACGCCAACGACGCCATGGCGACCATCGGCGATATGCTCGATTTCGACGATGCCGTCGGCGTAGCTCTCGACTTCTACAGGAAACACCCGGCTCAGACCCTGATCGTCGTCACCGGCGACCATGAAACGGGCGGGATGACCGTCGGCCACGCCACTACGGCTTACAAGGCCTATTACGATCGGCTGCTCAACCAGACCAGCAGCTTCCAATACTTCAAGGACGAGCCGTGGACGGATCACAAAGGCACCTATTCTGCTTGCTGCCCTGATTGTGCCTCCAACCCTGACACCCTGTCTTCCAATTCAGCCATGCTTGATTTGATGAAGGACTTCTTCGGTCTGGATTGGGCTGACCTCAATGCCTACCAGAAGGAAAAGCTGGAAGATGCCTATGATCAATCGCTTTGCGGGACCAACGACAACAGCGCCGACGAAAACCGCTATCTCTATGGCGGCTACGAACCGATCATCGTCACCATCACCCATATCCTGAACGAGCGCGCCAGCATCGGGTGGACCTCGTACTCCCACACCGGCGTGCCGGTTCCGATCTTCGCCCAAGGCCGGGAAGCTGAACGGTTTGCCGGCTTCTACGACAACACCGATATCGCCAAGCAGCTCGCCGAGGCCATGAACCTGCCGAGCCTGCCCACTGAAAAATAGGTCTCGGACTCGGCTCCATCCGGTTTCTGCCGGTTGAACCTCATCGCCTGCCTGAAAAAGTGCGAAGGCACTTCCCATCCGGCAGGCATAGAACACACAGCCCCGAGAAGGGCCCGTTGTCCGGGCCAGAAGCGAAATTCGAAAAGACAGCCCTGATAGAAAACGGGCGTTGACGGCTGGAGTCGAATCAAAAACATGGAAGGCGCCGCCGCATGGGCGGCGCCGCTTTTTTCACAGGAGAGGTGCTCGATGTCAACCCACCGGCGGCATGAATGGATTTTTTCCCTGATCATCGCGAGCATCTGCATCGCACTCTCATTCCTGGATCTCACCCGCATCCCCAGCGCTCCGAAGGGGATCCACGCGCGGGGAGTGGTGGAAGCTGTGGACAACAGCCGCGTACGCCAAAACCTCATCGTCAAGACCGAGGAGCAGTTCCTGACCGTGCGCCTGCTCAACGGCCCCCATGAAGGACAGTCCATCGAGATCGTCAATATGCTGACCGGAAAGATGGAATTCGACGAATTCTATGAGGCCGGGAAGATCGTTCTTGTCGAGTACGATACGATCGACGGGAAACCCGCGCACGGGGTCGCACGCGGCTATGACCGCCTTAAGATGCAGATCCTTCTCATCGCGCTCTTCGGCATCCTCCTTCTCGCTGTCGCCGGAGTTACCGGGCTGAAGGCCGTATTGTCCTTCCTATTCGCGGCGATGGTGTTATGGAAACTCTTCTTCCCGCTGCTGCTGCGCGGCTTCCCTCCTCTTTCGACGGGCCTCGCCATCGCGGCCCTTCTCACTGCGGTGATCACCTTCTCGGTCGGCGGGGTCAACCGCCGCGGCCTTGCCGTCTTCCTCGGTTCCATGCTCGGCGTCGGGCTCACCTGTGCGCTGGCGACCAGCTTTACCAAGGCGTTCGCGCTTCACGGCGCCGTAAGGCCCTTCGCAGAAACCCTCCTCTACTCCGGCCATTTCAGGCTTGACCTGACGGGCATTTTCATCGCCAGCGTCTTTATCGCCTCCTCCGGCGCCGTCATGGACCTCGCCATGGACATCGCCGCGAGCATGGACGAAATCAAGCGCCGGCATCCGGACATCGCCCCCTTCGACCACTTGCGCTCGGGTCTGCGCATTGGCCGAGCGGTCGTCGGGACCATGACGACGACGCTTCTCCTCGCCTACTCCAGCAGCCACATCGCGATGTTCCTGTTGTTCATGGCCAAAGGCCTCCCGGCGGTCAACATCCTGAACGCCCCATTCGTTGCCGCCGAGGTGCTGAACATCTTGGTGGGGAGCTTTGGACTGGTGACAGTCGCCCCCCTCACCGCCTTTTGCGCCGCCTTACTCTATCGTCAGACAGGGCGGAAAAGCGTCGAGCTTGCGATGAAGGACACCACTGCATCCGCGGCGAAGGTATTACAAGGCAGCGCAGCATCTGCAGCGACGTCCGGAACCTCTTCCCAACCCTGATCGATAGCCAGGTGATCCGGGCCGGTCAAAACGCCAATATCGTCTCGACAGACGACTCGGAGCGGGTTGATCATCGGAAATCGGATACACATGTGCACTTCGGGAAAACAACCCTTTTCGGAGGCGACCTGATGGTCGCCGCACAAGCAAACGTGCAGATTGAAGCCGAGATTGGCAAAAAGACCATTTCCGGATGGAAACTTCTAATAAACGCCTAATGAAAACCTAATCCGTCCATTCCAGGATATACGATGTGATCCCTCACAATCTATCAGGCATAGTGAAGATGCCTTTGCGCTGACCCATTTACCGGCATTCCACCGGCGCTGAAAGACACCAACGAGCAGAGGGAAATGCATCTATTTGGCACGCAACATCAGATCAACTTCACGATGAAGCGGAAAAACCATCCAAAAATAATCGCATCTGGCGCACCGTTGGAAAGAGATCCAGATATGCGTGCGGGAAACCGGCCTTCCGAGGTCTGGATGCTCCGACCACCGGCATGCAGGAGTTTTTGCAAGCGAAAGGAGGGAATAAAAAGACGATGTCGGTTTATATCCACAGCATTCCCGGCAGACTCCGTGTCAAGATCCCCATGCTCAAAGCTCAGCCCGGCTTATCCGAGCGCCTGACTAATGAACTCGAATGCCTGATCGGCATCGACCACGTCGCCATCAACCCCGTTACGGGGAGCGTGAAGATCAGATACCGCACAAATATACTCCACGTCGACGAAATCCTGGCCTGTCTCGAAAGATCCAGGCTCCTTGACAGCCGGTCCATCGGCACCCATGCCAATCCCGAAACCCAGATCTCGGGGCAGGTCGGTGTCGCCGTAGGCAAGGCCCTGTTCGGCTGGGCCGTGGGAAAGGCTTTGGAACCGGCAGGTCTTTCCTTTCTCGCCGCCTTGATCTGACCCGCAGCATGTGGAATATCCGCCTTGATGCTCAAAGTGAACCGGGCGAAGATGTAAAGGATGGCGCTTGAAGCAAAGTGCGCCACTGGCCCGCTTTTCCCATCTCCCGTTCCTCGCGACCGATCCTCATTCATCAAAATCTTGCATGACTCTGCGATTTTTCAAACATTCACCCTGTAAGAATCTCTACATGCTGCACCTTCTTTTTTATTCATGCATACCGCCGGATGGGAACTGGCTTCTATGGGAAATCATTTCCGGAAGGAATCAAGATAACGGATGCTTTCTCTGGCCGCTATCCGAATTCACCGACGGGAGGCCTTGTGGGCTATCGCGGGATGCCGCGGAAATCAGATCTTGGCGAGGTAGAGGAAAATGCAGATCGACAGGCGGCCATTCATCGACCAGGTTCTCGCACTCAAATCAGAGGCTGAAGACCATCTCAGGCAGCTTCTGAGCATGAGAAAACAGTATCATGCCGAAAACTCAGAGGGGAGTCTCTCCGAAATATGTGATAAAGCACAGTATGCTATTTCTCTTAATACAATTTATAAATTGATTGAGAAAAAAAGTGCTTACGTTCGTGGGCTTAATCTTGTTCTCAACAAACCAACGACAGACAATGATTTTTTCTTATGCGAGCGCTGTGGTGAAATGATCCCTGTAGAGCGTCTCTGTGCCGTACCAGAAACCGTCCTCTGTGTTGCATGCCAGCACGAAATGGAACAAAGACGCTTGACCTCGCAATAGAGGGAGTGACCATGTTAACCCGAGAAACACCGAATGTTTCACCGTCGCATATAAGTGATCCGCAAAAGCCCCTTATCCGCAGTAAACTCGCCGTCCTGGCCGGCAATTCCCTCGAGCACGCCCTCAGCATTGACCGCATAAAAGCCTCCTACGCTGCCATTCCGCGCAGTGAAAATGTCAAAGAGTTTCTGGACCATGTCCTGCAGGTGCTCGGGGTGCGATATTCCCTCGTCGGCAAAGCAGCCAGCGCTATTCCTTCCAGCGGCCCGGTGATCGTTGTAGCCAACCACCCCTTCGGCGGTGTCGACGGAATCATACTGGCCGCCTTACTCTCTACGGTGCGCAGCGACTTCAAAATCCTGGCCAACTTCATCCTCGGCGCGATCGAAGAATTGCGGCCCCTGCTTCTCCTCGCCGACCCCTTTCAGAAAAAGCGGGCCTCACCGAAAAACTTGGCGCCGGTCAAGCAGGCCCTGGAACTCCTGCGGAACGGCGGCATGCTGGCTGTCTTCCCCGCCGGTGAGGTCGCCCATTTCTCCTTTCGTCACGGTCACGTTGCGGAACCCCCCTGGAATGAGACGCTCTCAAGGCTTATCCAGCGCAGTTCCGCTCCAGTCCTTCCTGTTTACTTCAGGGGGAGAAACAGCAACCTCTTTCAGATGGCCGGTCTTCTCCACCCCATGCTCCGTACGGCTCTTCTGCCGCGAGAGGTCCTGAACAAAAGTTCGTCCGAAATTCAGGTTAAAATCGGCAGCCTCATCGATCCCCACAAGATTGCGGCATTCAGCAGACCGGCAGATGTTTCCGCCTACCTGAGGCACCGTACCTGCCGCCTCGGCAAATCCATGGGACCCGCGACAAGGATGCTCCCCTTCCGATTCAAGACACCGCGGCGCCACGCCACTCCCCCGGCCAAAATCATCAACGCCGGAAACGGCTCGAGCATCGCGGCTGAGGTCCAAGCCTTGCCGCAGGGGCAATCTTTGCTCGTCAGCGGCGAATTTGAAGTCTTCTTCGCCCGGGCCGCCCAGATTCCCCAACTACTCAGAGAAATCGGCCGTCTGCGAGAAATCACTTTCCGAGCGGCGGGCGAAGGCACCGGCCATGCTCTGGATCTTGACCCATTCGACGATTGGTACATCCACCTCTTCCTGTGGAACCGGGAGCACTCCGAGGTGGCAGGGGCTTACCGGATCGGACCCACCGATGTCATTCTGCCTCGCCTCGGCCGGGAAGGCCTATATACCAACACCCTTTTTCATTTCCGGGAACATTTCTTCGAAAGGATCGGCCCGGCCCTGGAAATGGGACGCTCCTTCGTAAAGAAAAAATATCAGCGATCCTATGCACCCCTGCTGATGCTTTGGAAAGGTATCGCGCGTTTTGTCGTGCGCAACCCCCATTACACGACCCTCTTCGGTCCGGTCTCGATTACCAGCGATTACCGCAACGACTCACGCCGCCTGATCGCAGCCTACCTGCATACCCGCCACGTCTCCAACAAACTCTCGGAATTGGTCCAGCCCCGCACCCCCTTCAAGTACAAGGCCCGGCTGCTCCACGGCGAGGGGGATCGTCGGCGCAAAACCTGGCCGGTCGATATCGAAGATCTGTCGAGTTGGATCGCCGAGATCGAACCAGACGGCAAGGGACTGCCGGTCCTCCTGCGCCAGTATCTCAAACTCGGAGGAAATCTCCTGTGCTTCAATCTTGACCGCTGTTTCGGGAATACGCTCGACGGGTTGATTCTCGTTAACCTCTTTCGGGCAAAGCCGGAACTGCTGAAGCGGTACATGGGTAGTGAAGGCTATTCCAACTTCAGAAACTATCATGCTGTGAGGCTCTTGGATCTCCCTTGAACCCCAACCTTGCGTCCACCCCCTTATGCATCGATCGAAAAATCCGTTTTGCGCAGGCTCTTGAAAAACGGCCGAATGCAAGGCTTGCGAAATACCTTGGAATGAGGCGCAAATACAATGGGTTTTCACCCGGAGATGATTTCGCCGTAGACCCCGGTTCCCAATCCCCAAATGAGGTTTCTTCTTCGCACCCGTCGGGTGCTCAGTCCCTCGCCTGCGGGGCGGGTTCCCGGTCTGGTCAATATCAATGAAATCAAGCGGCTGCGCGGACACGACCTGTTGGTCGCCGCATAAGCAAACGTGCACATTGACGACGAGATTGGCCAAAGAGACCATGTCCGGAGGGGACCCATTGGGCGGCCGTCACACGGGATGAGCGTAACGAAGTAGACAGACGGCTTTGAACCACCCGATAGCATCATCCCATCGATCCGGCAGAAACGGGTGGATAACTCAAGGCCTCCGATAAAATCAATCAGAGAAAAGTGAGGGGCTGTCAGGCCTCTTCTTCGCGCACGGACGACGATCGATCGGCAAGGAGTCTGCCGGAATTGACAAGAATCCCCGCGGAATGGCCGATGTGCAGGAGACCGGCGGCGGCAGGCGGGAGCCATCCCGCCGCGCCGAGCAGGATACCCAGGATATTCGTCGCTGTGGCAAGCCAGAAATTCTGATCGGCAATCCGCAGCATGTCTTTCGCCAGGGACCTCAGGGCGTTCAGCCCTTCAAGCCGGTCATCCAACAGGATGACATCCGCGGCTTCCAATGCGAGCGCCGATCCTCCCGCACCTACGGCCACGCCTACATCCGCCCTTGAAAGGGCCAGGGCGTCATTCGTGCCGTCGCCCACCATCATCACGCATGCGCCGGTTTCGCGAAGCGTATCGACATAACCGGCCTTGTTTTCAGGCAGGAGGTCCCCTTCGAACGTGTCGAAACCACAGGCCGCGGCCAGTCTTTCGACAACCGCCTTTCCGTCACCGCTCAAAAGAATCAGCCTTTCAATCCCCTGCGCGCGAAGTGCGCTCAGGACCATCGCTGTTTCACCCCTTACACGGTTGTCGATCACGATCATCCCCTGCAGCTTACCGTTGCGCGAGACGAATAGGACGCTTTCGCCCTCTGCCTTGCGAGAGGCGGCTTCTTTCTTGAAAAACCCGGTGTCTACACTTTGAGTCTCCAGAAATGCGGCATGACCGACCAGGATGACGTCCTTTTTTATTACAGCGCGGACTCCGCGCCCGATAGACGTTTCAACGGAGGTCACCCCCGGCAGGGTCAGCACCTCTTCCCGTGCTTTTCCGAGAAGCGCCTTGGCCAAAGGGTGCGTATCGCCCTGCTCCGCTCCAGCTGCCAACAACAGGACCGTTTCAGGTTTTTGGCGCGGCCAGCGTGGCAAGATCTCGACGACCTCCGGTGTACCCATGGTCAAGGTGCCGGTCTTGTCGAAGCAGACGCAGGTCACCGCAGCGACCCGTTCAAGGTATCCGCCGCCTTTGACGAGGATGCCTCGCCGTGCGGCATTGGCAATGGCTGCCGAGACGGCGGTCGAGGCGGCCAGAACAGTGGCGCAAGGGCAGGCCAGGACAAGAAGGACCGAAAAGGCGCGAGAGAGGCTGCGCGTCAGGATAAGGGTCGCCCCGACCGCCCAGAAACTCAGCCGCGTCAGACGTCGAGCCAGCACATCAGCCTTTTTCTCAGTCTCAGAAGGCTCCGACAACGCAGCCTCGATCAGTCGGCCGATGCGCGCCAGATAGGTTTCCTCCGCCAGGCGTTTCGCCCGGATGGAGAGGGTCCCCTGCACCACGGCTGTCCCGGCATAAACCCAGTCGCCGGTTCTTCGCCATGCGGCCTGCGCGCGTCCGGTCATGCGAGCTTCGTCCACCATGGCCTCCCCCGCCAGAACGATGCCGTCCACGGGGATTTCGCCGTCTGAGGCTATTTTAAGGATATCTCCCTGGCGGACCGACGACAGGAATTTTACAACCGGCCTCCCCTCTTCGACGACAAGAACCCGCTCAGGAGGGATGGGAAGAAGGTCCCGTATCAGCCTGCGCGTGCGCTCGGCAGCGCTTTCTTCGAGAAGCAGCCCGATGCTGAGAATCCAGATGATCTCGAGAGCGGTCCAGGCCTGACCTGCAAAGACCGCCAGGATCAAGGCGCCGCTGAGGAATGGAAAAAGGCCCATCCTGCGGGTTGATACAACCTCTTTGACACTCCTGATAAAAAGCGGTAAGGCGGACCCCACGGCGACGAAGCCGGTCACAGTGAAAGGCCCCCGGCCGGGCACTGCGCCGGTAAAGAAACGGCGTAAAAGGGAAAATCCCATAAAGGCGGTCAACGCCAGGGCATTGAAAAGGCCCCAGCCGATGACCTTACCATACGCGGACGGGTGGAAGGATTTTTGCGTAGGATCCCGGCGCGTTGCGGACAGGCACTGCGCCACTGCAGAGGAGGACAGGTGTCGCTCGATGCGATCCAACATCCGAGACGTTGTACAGACGGCCCTGTCGTAGAAGACGATGAGACTTCCGGTCCCGTAGCGGATCAGTACGCGCTGGACACCCGGGACTTGCTCGAGATGCCCTTCGATCCTGTCGCGGGCGCCGATGGCATTGCATACGAAAGGCACTTTCAGCCGCAACCGCCCCGGGACAGCGTGGCGGACCTCGATGCGGACAGATTTCTTCATCGTTACACCCTCCCGTTCCGCTGCGAATAGCGATCCTTTTTTGGATCAGAGCCGTTCGAGAGACATTTCGCGCGCGAGCACCCCCCGATGATCAATTTTCCCGGTTCCGACGCCAATCCATACGGTTGGTCAGAACGTAAACAAGAGGCCCCTTAACTCAACCAAATGATTTTCTCGCAATGATCAAACCATCTCCTTTTCAAGGTTGAAACGGTATCTTGCCGCGTTATCCGTCTCGGATGGCCGCCTCCGAAGCATTCGGATGGCCGCCTCCGAAGCATAACGCCAATTCGAACGGTTTTAAAGACGATTTTTTTTAGGGAATGGAATGGTTTATATTCTTGTCAATCTAGAAATTTTCCAATATGATTTTCACTAGAATTCAATCGGTCGCAAACAATCCTCGCGCTGAAAGCCCTTCGAGCTCTCGAATGGGTTGCTATTTTTATCCGGTATACTTTTGACCTCCCCGTTGACCGACGCAACGATGGTTATGTTAGTGTCCACCCATGAAAAAGTTTTCTGAAAGGTATTGCGGGATGTGAGGCGGGATCGATCTGAATGCCCAAGCTTGAGATGGAACACCCCTCTACCCGCCGGCCGACGAGTCAAATAGGTTCGACAGGAGGAAGCAAGCGGAGAAAACATCGCCCATAGAACTCCGTTTGGGTGAAGCTAAAGAATAGGGCTATATGCGGCTAATCGCGTTTGGATAGGAAAAACATGTGGCATGGGGTTGTGATTCACTGCGAACCAGTTTTCGTCTAGAAGGAGGTTCGATATGGGTCTCGGTAATCTGACAAACGGGATGAAATGGGGGACCGGCCTGGCTGTGGGTGCGGCGGCGGTGCTGCTGGCGCCCATCATCCTGCCGGTGGCGGGTGGCGTTCTGAAGTCTCTGGCCAAGGCCGGCATCAAGGGCGGCATCATTCTTTACGAAAAAGGCAAATTGATGGTTGAAGAAACCAAGGAGACCCTCGAGGATCTGACCGCCGAGGCCAAATCCGAGCTGGCCGGGGAACAGGCCGCCCCGGTTGCCAAGGCCAAAAAGGCCGTCACAACGACATAGCGGGGCCGCCGGTGCCGGACCTTCTGCCTGCCATCCCCGAGGCCTGCCTCACCCATAAAACACCCGGTCGAATGCGGATCAAGGTCTCCTCCAGAACGGGGGACCAACCGTATTTTGCCCGGGTCAAAGAGGTGTTTGCCGCCAAAATGGAAGACCTCACGCTGGAGGTCAATCCGCTGACTGGCAGCCTGCTTTTCAAAGGTGAGGCTGTGGAAGCCGACAGGATCGGCGCTATCGCTTCTGAGGCTGGGCTTTTTCAGCTCCTTTCGACGACTGAATGGCGCGTCCCCATCTCCCGGCGGCTGGTGGAACCCGTGGGGGACCTCAGCCGGTCGGTCAGGCGTTTCACGCGCGGCGAGGTGGATCTTCCGGGACTGGCTTTCATGGCCCTCCTTGCCGTGGGCATTGTGCAGATCCTGCGTGGCAACCTGCGTGCGCCCCCCTGGTACACCGCTTTCTGGTACGCCATGGGCATCTTCTCGAAATCCATCGTCGACAAGATGCACGGCGATGAATAATCAAGAAGTCTAAAGCGTGTGTCCGGGGGCCGGATCACGGTCTGCAACCCTTGCAGTCGTCAGGCGATTGCGAGGGTTTGTTGTCTGACACATCGGGCGCAAACCAACCGGCGGACGATTCGATGATCCATCCCTTGCATACGAAGGTGCCTGGGAGGGCGCGCTTCAAGGTGGACGGACTGAGAGGTTCTGAAGCCCTGAAGCGGTTCCTGGAATCCCATCTGAATGCCCATCCAAAGCTGCTCTCGGCGTCGGCCAACTCGGTAACCGGCAACATCCTGCTTCATTTCAGCGCCGATCTCGACTTTCGGGATGCAGCCAATTTGCTGGCAGCGTTCGTCGGCCACGCCCTCGGCGAAAACGTTCCGGCCACCCCTGAAACACCCGGTTGCAGCGCGGGGGGATGTAGGGAGTCAGAACGCTCTCGACCGGCAGGTCTTGCATCCGGGATCGTTCGCTCCGTCAAGGAAAAAGTCCGCGAATTCCTCCCCTCCGAACAGGCGCAGCCTTCAAGATCCTGGCACACACTGGATGCAGCGGCGGTATGGACGATCCTCGAAAGCGGAGAAAAGGGGATCTCCCGCGAACAGGCCGCGCGGCGACTGAAATTATACGGCCCCAACACCCTCCCGGAATCGCAGCCGCGTTCGAGGTGGGATATCCTGTCCGGACAGTTTCTTTCTCTTCCGGTGGCCTTGCTCGGCGGTGCCGCCGGCATCGCCCTGGTGACCGGAGGACTGCTGGACGCTCTGGTGATCGCCGGCGTAACGGTTGCCAATGCCATCATCGGATATGTCACCGAGTGCAAGGCCGAGAAGACCATCGCGTCGCTCAAACGGATCGTACACCCGGTCGCTTCGGTCTTGAGAGAAGGCAAGCCCACTGAAGTGCCCATCGAAGAGGTCGTGATCGGGGACGCCGTGGTTCTGAAACCCGGAACATACGTACCGGCAGACAGCCGCATCGTCCGAGCCGCCCATCTGAGCATCGACGAGTCGGCCTTGACCGGTGAGAGCATGCCTGTCCAGAAGCGGCCCAATGCCGTTACCCTCGAGGGTGTCCCCTTGGCCGAGCGTTTCAACATGGCCTATATGGGAACGCTGGTGACAGGCGGTGAGGGGCTTGCCGTGGTGGTCGCTACGGGTGCCCACACCGAGATCGGCCGTCTTCAGATCCTTCTCGATGAAACCGAGCGGCCCGAAACCCCGATCGAGAGACAGCTGCGGGTCATGGGCGATCAACTGGTGATTTTTTGCGGGCTGATCTGCGGCGCGGTCTTTTTGATCGGTTTCCTGCGAGGCTACGGGTTTCTCCAGATGCTCCGGACGGGCGTCTCACTGGCCGCAGCCGCTGTGCCGGAAGGACTGCCTGCCGCCGCAACCATTAATTTTGCGATGGGCATCAACAAGATGCGGAAACACGGCGTTCTGATCCGCCATCTGCAGGCGGTGGAAACCCTAGGGGCTATACAGACCCTTTGTCTGGACAAAACGGGTACGATTACGCTCAACCGCATCGCCGTCACCGAAACCTACGCAGCCTTCGAAAAAGTTCATATCCGCAAAGAAGGGCCCGCTGCGGAAACCGGCACAGTAAGTTTTCAGGAGGGGAGCGCCCTCAGGAAGCTGATCGAAATCTGTACGCTCTGCAACGAGACCCGGATCGCCGGCGATGCCTCGACCGGCGGGTTCGAACTCAACGGATCGCCCACCGAGCAGGCGCTTATCCGTCTAGCCTGGATTGCCGGCGTTGACCCCATCCGGCTCCGTCAAGACCATGCCCTCCTCGAGATCACCTACCGGTCGGAAGAACGCTTGTATATGACAACGCTCCACAAGAGGCCGGTTGCGGGGCATCTCCTGGCGGTCAAGGGAAGCCCGGCCGAGGTCCTGAATCTTTGCGGCCGGCAGTTCATGAGGGGAGAGACAGTCCCATTGGACGAGGTCGCCCGCAGCCGGATCGAGATTGAAAACGAACGGATGGCCGGTCAGGCGTTGCGCGTACTGGGGGTTGCCTATGCCCTCCATGACGACGGCATTCCGCCCGAGCCGGCCGAAAACGGCAGTCTGGTGTGGCTCGGTCTCGTGGGGATGGCCGATCCTATCCGGGACGGGGTGGCACAATTGATGAGAGTGTTTCATCGAGCCGGTATCGGTACTATCATGATTACCGGGGATCAAAGCGCAACGGCCTACGCGGTCGCGGAGCAGCTGAACCTCAATGAGGAAGGCCCATTGGGTATTCTCGACTCGATCGAACTGGTCAAGATCGATCCAACGCTCATGCAGGCCCTGTCAAGGAAGGTGCATGTCTACTCACGGGTCAGCCCGGCCCACAAGCTCCGGATCGTCCAGGCCTTGCAGGGCGCCGGACGCGTGGTGGCCATGACCGGGGATGGCATCAATGACGGGCCGGCGTTGAAGGCCGCCGATCTTGGCATCGCCATGGGTGAAAGCGGGACGGATGTTGCACGGGAGGTGGCTGACGTCGTATTGGAGGGTGACGATTTGAGGATGCTCGTCATCGCCATTGCCGATGGCCGTTCGACCTACCGCAACATACGAAAATCCGTGCATTTTTTTCTTTCTACGAATTTGACCGAGATCATAGTCATGTTCCTGGCCGTGGCCGCTGGAATCGGGTTTCCCCTGAGCGTGATGCAATTGCTCTGGATCAACATCATATCGGATATTTTTCCCGGGCTGGCCTTGTCGATGGAACCGCCCGAGCAGGATGTCATGCAACAGGCCCCAAGGGACCCGCAGGCACCGCTGTTCGACAGAAACGACTTCAAACAAATGATCCGGGAATCCACTGTGATCAGCGCAGCGTCATTGGGAGCTTATGGCTTTGGAATTCTTCGATATGGCATGGGTATTCGGGCCGCCTCGCTCGCTTTTCAAAGCCTGACCATCGGCCAACTGCTGCACGCCCTCAGCTGCCGTTCCGAATCGAGTCACCTGCCGGGACAAGATAAGATGCCGGCAAACCCCTATCTTGCAATTGCACTCGGGGGGTCCCTTCTCCTGCAGGCCATGACACTTTTCGTGCCGCCTCTGAGGAATTTCCTCGGAGTGGCGACCCTGGGACTCGCCGATCTCGCCGTTGTCGGGGGCAGTGCGGTGATCCCGTTGATTGTCAATGAAACGGCCAAAGGCCGGAAGAAGGCGGAAGAGCCATGAGAAAAGACTATACATTCATTTCGGAATCTGTGACCGAGGGGCATCCCGACAAACTTTGCGACCAGATCAGCGACGCCATCGTCGACCACTTCCTCATGCAGGATCCTTGTGCCCTTGTCAGGGCGGAGTGCGCCGTATCGAGCGCCATTCTTTTCATCGGGGCGCATTTCGCCACCAGCGCCAAGGTGGATCTTCCGCACGTGGCACGCAAGGTTACCAAACGAATCGGCTATGACCAACCCGATTTCAATTCCAAGACCTGCAGCATCCTGACAGCGCCTCAAGGCCGACCGCCCGAAAAAAAAGCCCTCTTTGACGAGCATGCCCTTACCGAGGCGGAAATCGATCGCATTACCTCGGGAGAACAGGGTACGGTGTTTGGTTTTGCCTGTGATCAAACATCCGTCCTGATGCCGCTCCCCATCGTGTTGGCTCACAAGCTTGCTTACAGCCTGACCGGTGCAAGGACGAATCGGGACCTGCCTTACCTGATGCCGGATGGAAAGGTCCAGATCGGTGTCGAATTCAAAAACGGCCGGCCCTCCGGCATTCACAGCATCGCTGTGACCGCCAGCCAGAGAGATGTCGAATCCCCACCCCAGAAAAGGCTGCGCGATGATATCGTCGAGCGTGTGATCGGGCCGAGCTTTGAAGATGAAGAGATCAAACCTTCGAGTAGGACTAAGCTGTTCATCAACCCTGACGGTGTGTTTACCGGGGGCCCTTCGCATCACTCTGGCCTGACCGGACGGAAGAACGCGGTTGACACCTACGGTAATTTTTCACGCCACAGCGGCAATGCCCTGAGCGGAAAGGGGCCCATGCGCATCGATCGGATCGGGGCCTATGCAGCACGGTACGCCGCCAAGAATGTTGTCGCAGCCGGGCTGGCGACGGATTGTGAGGTTGCACTCAGTTATTCGATCGGCATTACTCAACCGGTAAGCCTTCAGGTAGAGACCTTTGGCACGGGCAAATATTCAAATGAAGACCTCGGGGAAATCGTCCGGAGAAATTTCGATTTTCGGCTCGCCGGCATCTTGCGGCACTTCAATTTGAGGCATTTGCCCACTGCCTATCCGGAAGGATTTTATCAACGGATTGCTGCCTACGGCCATTTCGGCCGAACCGATATCGATTTACCATGGGAAAAGACGGACAAGGCGGAGATTTTAAAAGGGGACCTATAAAGCCGGTCCGTGGAAAAACCTCAACGCTCCTGCAGGTTCAGATCCATGCCGTCCGAAAGGAAAGACCTTTAGCCCTGGAGCCTTCTCTACCACCCGACCGAAAAAGGGCCTGCCGAACATCACCCTTGGCCGCGTGTTGAAAAATCCCCTGTGCACCGGTCCCTTTCGATTTTTGATGGTCGGATCCTTGACTCGCAATGTGCGAGCGGCAGTACGCCCAAAAAGTCATTTTTCCCGAATGCCCTCCTCACGTTTATAGTAACCTCTGCAGACAGGATAATGCGAACAGCGGAACCTGACAAATCCCGGCTCCCGCATGTAGACATGCATCGGACTTCCGCATAGCGGGCATTGCGGACGGTCATTCGTCACCCCCCGGTTCGTTGAGAGGACGAACTGCCGGTTGCAGACAAGGCAGATATACCTCTCTTTTCCCTGAGGAGACCTTCCGTAGCGGTTCAAGGCACTTGACCCGCATCGGGGACAGTGGATATCCGCCTGGCACGATCTTTCCTGTTTTCCCATGCAGGAAGCGTGCACCCTGAATATTAGATTTTGATTAGCCTTGAATTCATTTTCGGGCCGGAATAGCCGTCAGATCGATCCGAGAATTTTCTCCGCCCACTTGTGTCCATCAGAGAATTGCAACCGGCCTGGAACCTTCGGCGGGTCGGGGTATCCCTCGTCCGGACCCAATAAGTCCCGCCTACTTTCCTATGAGAAGCGTTATGGATCGGAAGGAGGATAAGCCTTGATTCTTCATCGAGTACCACGGAAAATAGTAAGGGTGGCATTGGCACCGATACCTTGAACGTAGAAAAGATCTGAGGTCGCCTTGACTCGACATCGTGAATCGAATGCGAATAAGAAACCTGCAGGAAGAGTGCTGCATCATCTGCCTGGGAGGGTGCGAATAGCGGTCATTGGGCTGAAAAAATGCAAGAAACTCGGATTTTACCTTGAAGGCAGGCTTCTGGATTGTGGTCCGGTAAAAAACGTTTCCGCAAGTGCATGGACTGGAAATATCCTTGTCCAATTCGACGAGCGCTGGTCTGTCGACGAAGTCCGGGAGCGTATTGCCGCTTTTTGCGGCGAGTTCGAAGAGGTCTGCGGTTTTTCGGTTGAAGCCGCGAGGGTATGGCACAGGAACGAAAAACAGTTTGAAAAGGCAAGACAGCGCGGAAAGCCGCTGTTGCGAAGAGAGGCTGAAGAGCCATGGCATCGCCGGACACCTGCCGAAACGCTGACCCATTTCCGATCCTCCCCCTCCAAAGGCTTGTCGTCTGCAGCAGCCCGCAAGAAGCTCGAAATCTACGGGGGGAATTTCCTGCCGGGTGCGGCGACGCGGTCAGCGTACCGTGTTATGAAGGATCAATTTTCCCCGGTGCCGATGTCTTTGGCGGGAATGGCCGCAACACTCGCTATTTTCACCGGCCGGATCATCGAAGGGTTCGTGGCCCTGGCTGTGGTGTTGATCAATGCAGCGGTCGGTTTCTATGCCGAGCGTAAGGCCGACCGGGATCTCGAAGCAACCCGGATGAACATAAGGCTTAACGCCTGCGTGTTGCGCAGCGGGGGCCTATTGCAGACTCCCTTTGAGAACGTGGTACCAGGGGATGTCGTAGATTTGACCCCGGGAAGTCGAATTCCCGCGGATGGCAGGGTGATCGAGGCGCATAATCTTTATCTGGATGAAGCCTCCTTGACAGGTGAAAGCATTCCCGTGGCCAAGCAGACAACTGCCCTTTCCGGTCAGGAGCTGCGGATCTCAGAGCGCAGCAACATGGTGTACCGGGGGACTTTGGTCGTAGCAGGATGGGGACGCGCGGTCATATCCGCCACGGGCCGCGCAACGGAGCTCGGGAAATTGCAGGGGTATCTGGGAGGGGTTCTTCCCCCCGAGGCCATTGTGGCGCGGGAACTGAAACGGCTGGGGTATAGGATCCTTTCCATGAGTGTTTCGGCTTCCCTTGTAATCTGTTTCTTTCTTCTCTTACGGGGGCACGGGTTTTTCGCTTCCGTCAGCAACGGGCTCTCGCTTCTGGCTGGGCTGTTCCCCGCAAGCCTTGCGACCATCGCAACCGGGGCGTTTTCGTTCGGGCATCGAGATATGCGTCAGCACCGGATCAGGGTAAGGCGGCTCCGAGCCTTGGGAAATCTGGCCGCAGTCCAGGTCATCTGCTTTGACAAAACCGGAACTCTGACATTCAATCGGATGAAGGTTGTGGAAGTCCGCACACCTTCGGGTTCTGCAAAGGTCAGCCGTGATGGCATCACCGACGTAGCCGGCAAGAGATTGTCCAACCTCGGTGATGAGATGGAATGGCTCATGATCCTTGCTGCGCTCTGCAACGAGGCAACGCTGGAACCACCCGAAGGAATGCAATCGATCGAAGGCTCGTCGACCGAAAAGGCCTTGCTCGAGATGGTTGAAAAAGGCGGAGTCGATATAGAGGGAGCGCGGACGAGATATCCCCTCTTGCGCAGTACGGGGCGCGTGTCGGACCTGCCGCTGATGGTAACGAGCCATCTTGCGGATGGCGGAGTCGTTCTGACCGTCGTCAAAGGCAGTCCGCTGGAGGTTTTGGCTCGATGCGGGCATCTTCGCAAAGGCAACCACATCCTCCCCATGACGGAGGAAAAGCGACGGCGCATCGAGATCGAGAACGCCTCCGCAGCCGCCGCCGGGCTTCGTGTGTTGGCCTTCGCATACCAATTTGAAACAGGTGGCGACCCTGGTGAAACCGGCGGGGAAGGGGCAGGGTTCATCTGGACCGGTTTTGCGGAGCTCTCGGACCCGCTGAGAGAGGGGGCGCACAGGCTGGTTCAAAATCTTCACCGAGCCGGTATCCGCACGGTTTTGATTACAGGTGACCAGAGCCTGACAGCGCAGCACATCGCGGAGCAACTGCAATTGAGCGGGGACGAGCCCTTACGGATTCTCGATTCGGCCGATCTGGAAGGCCATCCCCCCGGGACCCTGGAAACCCTCGTCAAACGTACCCACATCTTCGCAAGGCTCAATCCCACTCAAAAACTCCAAATTGTTCAAGCTTACCAGAGAGCCGGCCTTCATGTAGCCATGGTCGGCGACGGCGTCAACGACGTGCTGGCGCTCAAGATCGCTGATGTGGGGATCGCCATGGGTCGCCAAGGCTCTATGCTTGCGCAGGAAACAGCGGATCTCGTTTTGGAGGATGACAATCTCGAAGGCGTGATGACGGCGGTGTTGGATGGCAGGGCCTTTTACAACAACACACGCAACGCCCTCCGATTCACGATGACGGTGAGCCAGGTCGACCTCGCGCTCGAAATGCTGGCAGGAGCGGGTCTACTCCGTTCAGGCGTTGGGGCCTGGACCAGCATCCCGACCAACCTTCTGGCCCTCGGACTCGCCTACGACACTCCCGGGCCGATTACGTCCATGCAACCAGCCCGGGAGTACGGCGGACATTTGCTCACGGATCAGGAGGTTTCGATGAGCCTTTGGCATGCCGCTGCTTTATGCGCCGCTGCTCTGCCGGCCGGCGCATACGGCGTGGTGCGATACGGATGGGGAGCAATGGCAGGAAGGCTTTTTCTGAAGAGCGCGCTTATCAACCAGACGCTTTACGCATTGATCTGCCGCAGCGATCGTCATGAAGGCTCCTATCGGAAAGAAAAGAACCCCCTCTTGTTCATGAGCCTGTTGGGAGGGTTGGGAATGCAGATCGCATCCGTGCTGACGCCAGGTTGGACGCCATCTTTTGGTCGAGCAGCAAACCGCCTCCTTGACGCATCCATTGTCACAACCTGCAGTCTTCTTTTGCCGGCCACGTGGCCTCGACCCTCTCGAATGCCTTGATACCTGATACCGGCTGCTGTCCTGGAAAAGGCGATGGAGCGCCGCCTAGACGGAAACAGGGATCGGGCGGTAACGACTCATCGAAGGATGGTTGCGGACATACCCTATATCTTCTTTATGTTCAATTCCGTGCAAAGTCTCCGGAACAGCCGGCCGTCCCTCTGTCCAGGAGCACGGCGTACGCTGTAACGCAGAAAGGCTACCAATCTTTTGAGGTTCGCCTCATATTCCGTGAGGGCGGTATGTCGATCAGCCCGATCACGACCCAGGCACTTTCTTGCCTCCCGCCAAGCCTCAAGGGCCTCTTTATCTGCCGCAAGAATCATGCTTTCAAAGTCCATTCCCTTGATGGCATCGATGAACCTTTCCAAGTCAGAAGACTCTGAAATCATGTCGTTTCTCCCTGTCACGCAAAATACGGTGCAAAAGGCCGGCAAATCGACCAGCCCCTTAGACCGCCTGTTTTCAGCTGGTCCTTAAACACACCGATGGACATGCCTCCTGAACTTATTCATACCACAGATCGAAAAGCGACACTGTTAGAATTCTGTTAGATATCAATCCTGCCGCTCTCACCGCACGGACTCCGGCCCCCCTGCAGGGCGGCTCGCTCATCCCTGACCCTCGCCGTGGTACGGGGTTCCGACCGATATAAAGTGCACGTTTTCAGCGACATTCATGAGGTGGTCGCCGATCCGCTCGCAGCATTTAGCGATAAAAAGGAGGGTCGTGCAGGCCTTGATACTCTCCGGATCCTCCGACATCACTCCACGAAGCTCCGTGAGGAGGCCGGAGTAGGCCTGGTCTATGCGCTGGTCCCGGTGCCATACCTCGATGGCTTGAAAGACATCCAGCTCAGCGTAGGCGCGAAGCACATCATGCAGCATGGTCAAGCCCGTCTCTGCCATTTCTAAGATCGTTTGAAGCGGCGCCTGGACGTTCAGGCCATTGAATTCGAAAAGGTGCCGGGCGATATTGGCGGCGTAGTCAGCGACCCGTTCGAGATCTCCCGCGATTTTCAGCGCACCGATGATCTGCCGCAGATCGACGGCCATGGGCTGCCGTTTGGCCAACAAGTGCACGGTGAACGCGTCGATCTCGCTTTCCAGGGCGTTGATGCCCGCGTCCGCTCGAAAGATCCTGCCGGCCAGATCCGTATCGCGGTGTTTGAAGGCCTCGATCGCGCCTGCGAGCTGTCGCCCGCAGGCCTGGCCCATTTCAAGGACCTTCGATTTCAGCAGTTCGAGTTCTCTGTCGTATGCCTTGACGATATGTCGTTTTTCCATGGGTTGTCTCACTATGGCACAGCAGTGGCCATCGAAAAGGTCATCCTGCAGGGGCCTTCACGTTAGGCGGGTCACTGGACCGGACCCGCGTCGGCACCGGGAGGACGGTCTGCACCGAACAAAGGGTAGACATGAAGTGTCCTCCCAAAGTCCTGCGCGCGTCTCACCGGGGATCACGATCGTCCATCAGCCGAAGCGGCCCGTGATGTAGTCTTCGGTGAGCCGGTGTTTGGGCTTGGTGAACATCTCAGGGGTGGTACCGATCTCGACCAGATATCCGAGGTGAAAGTAGGCGGTGCGCTGCGAGATGCGGGATGCCTGCTGCATGGAATGGGTCACTATGGCGATGGTGTAATGGCTGCGCAACTCATCGATCAGATCTTCGATGCGGGCGGTCGCGATGGGATCCAGGGCGGAGCAGGGTTCATCCATCAGGATGACCTCCGGGCTCACCGCGATCGTTCTGGCTATGCACAGCCGCTGCTGCTGCCCGCCAGAAAGCCCGGTTCCAGGCTGGTCGAGGCGGTCTTTCACCTCCTCCCAGAGACCCGCCTTTTGGAGCGCCGTCTCGACGATCTCGTCGAGTTCCACCCGCTTTTCCGCCAGGCCGTGGATCTTGGGCCCATAGGCCACGTTGTCGTAGATGGATTTGGGGAAAGGGTTCGGTTTTTGAAAGACCATCCCGACCTGTGCACGCAAAGGAACCACGTCCAAAGCGGGATCGTAGATATCCGTTTCGTCGAGCCGGATGTCCCCCGTGACACGGCAGCCTTCGATCGTGTCGTTCATCCGATTCAGGCAGCGCAGAAACGTGGATTTGCCGCAGCCGGACGGCCCGATCATCGCGATCACTTCGTTGCGGCCAATGTCGAGGGAGACGTTGAAGATGGCCTGTTTTGACCCGTAATACACATCCACATCCCGACAGGTCATGCGCGGGTTCGGCACGTGAATGTCCCCAATGGTGCGGAACGCCTTTGGGTCCGGGGTCTCGTTTGCCGTTGCAGGCCCTTGGTCGCTTTTTCCCCGGAACGGCAGGGCGGCCTGGTTCTTCATGCAAGCCTCGGTGCTGGAGGGTTGACGGTTTTCTTCAAGGTCCGATCCGATAAGAAAAAGTCAAGCAGCAGGTGCAGCAGGTGCTTGATTGCAGCCCGATCCTTTCTTTTTCGAAAGCGGCCGGGTCCCGGTTTCCCGGGTCCCGGCCGCTGCGGCAACGGGGGTGGCGCGCCGCTATTCACAGGAGAAGGTCTGTAGGGCCTTGACCGCTCCGGTGTATTTCTGCCGCTCGGCATCCGGCATGGGGATCAACCCCTTTTCAGCCAGATAGCCTTCGGGTCCCCAGGCCTTTTCGCTCGTGAACTCAGCCAGGAATTCCTTCATGCCCGGGATGACATCCACGTGCGCCTTCTTTACATAAAAGAAGAGAGGCCTCGATACAGGATACTCGCCCGAGGCGATGCCCTCGAAGGAGGGAGCGACACCGTTTACGAAGGCGCCCTGGATCTTGTCCATGTTCTGATCCAGGAAGCTGAAGCCGAAGATGCCGAGGGCCTTCGGGTTGGCCACCAGCTTCTGAACGATCAGATTGTCGTTTTCACCCGCCTCGATGTAGGCCCCGTCCTCACGGAGGGTATGACAGGCGGCCTTGAACTTCTTTTTATCAGCCTTCTTGAGCTCCGCCAGCATGGGCATCTCCAGGCCCCCTTTCTCCATGACCAGCTCTACAAAGGCATCCCGCGTCCCGGAGGTGGGAGGGGGACCCATGACCTCGATCCGGCTGTCGGGCAATGCGGAATTGACTTCCTTCCAGGTCTTGAACGGATTCGGGACGAGCTTGCCGCTTCCCTGCGGATCGGGAATTTCCTTGGCCAAGGCCAGGAAAAGGTCTTTCGTCGTGAGCTTCAGCGCCGACGCCTGCTTCGAATTCGCGATGACGATGCCGTCGTAGCCGATCTTCACCTCGACGATCTCGGTGACACCGTTTTTCATGCAGGTTTCACACTCGCTCTTCTTGATCGCCCTGGACGCGTTGGTGATATCCGGATGCTCGACCCCCACACCTTCGCAGAACAGCTTGAAGCCGCCCCCCGACCCGGTGGATTCGATCTTCGGAGTCTTGAACGATGTGGCCTTGCCGAACTGTTCCGCCACCACCGTGCTGAAGGGGTAGACTGTCGATGAACCGACGATGCTGATGTAATCTCGCGCCGCATGCACCTGCGCAACCGCCATGCTTCCAACCAATGCCAATGCCGTACCGAGTGTAGCGATTTTCCTGAACATACCTCTGTCTCCTTTTTTTCTGTCTAAATGTTTTGGGTTTTTCATGGCGCGGGCGATTTACCAGCGCCGCTCGAACTTCTTCCTCAACACAACGGCCAGCGCATTCATGGATATCAGGAATGCGAGGAGAACCATGATGGCCGCCGATGTCTTCTCGACAAAACCGCGTTCGGGGCTGTCGGCCCAGAGGTAGATCTGCACCGGCAGAACCGTTGACGGATCGCTCAGCCCCTGCGGGATGTCCACGATAAAGGCTACCATGCCGATCATCAGCAGGGGTGCGGTCTCCCCAAGGGCCTGGGCCATCCCGATGATGGCGCCGGTCAGCATGCCTGGCATGGCAAGCGGCAGTACATGGTGAAAAACCATCTGCATCTTGGATGCCCCGATGCCGAGAGCGGCCTCCCGGATGGATGGCGGCACGGACTTGAGTGCAGCGCGCCCGGCGATGATGATCGTGGGGAGGGTCATAAGGGTGAGGACAAGCCCCCCGACGATGGGCGCAGAGCGGGGCAATCCGAAAAAATTGAGAAAAACGGCGAGCCCGAGCAGTCCAAACACGATGGATGGCACAGCCGCCAGGTTGTTGATGTTGACCTCGATGAGATCGGTCCACCGATTTTTGGGGGCAAATTCCTCAAGATAGATCGCTGCGGCCACCCCGATGGGGAAAGACAGCATCAGGGTCACCAGGAGGGTGAAAAAAGAACCGCAGACGGCTCCCCAGATCCCCGCAAGTTCAGGTTCGCGCGAATCACCGGACGTGAAGAAGGTCTTGTTGAACTGGGACCGGATGCGTCCATCCTCCGCTAGGCGATCGAGCCATTCGATCTGACGGTCACCCAGACGTCGACCGCTTTGGGGAGCGTCCCGGTTGGATGGATTCTTGAAGAACATGTCGACATCGTCATCCGCCGGCAGCCACACAGGAAGGGTCTGCCCCATCAGGTCCGGATCTTCCCGGACCAGATCGCGCAGGAGAAAGCCTGCCCCCGAGCTCAAAAGGGCCGCCAGCTGGCGCCGTTCGCTGCGGCTCTGCACCTCGGGAAATTGTCTTTGCAGGGCGCCGCGCACGAGGGCCGGGTAATTGTCCGTGGCCGGATTGCCGGTATCCACCAGATTGGGATCGAAGAAAACGTCGAGTTGGATGACCGTCTGCCTGAAAGCGGTGTAGCCCTTGCTGATGATGGAGAGAAATAGGAAAAAGAGGAAGGCCAGGCTGAAAACAATCGCCGCGATGCCATAAAAACGGAAACGCCGCTCCGCTCGGTAACGCCGTCGAAGACCCTGATTGACGATATCGATGGTCCGCGCTCCATTCAGGTTCATTCGTATTGCTCCCTGTATCTGCGCACCACGTGCAGGGCAATAACGTTGAGGCAAAGGGTGGCTAGAAAGAGGATCAGCCCCAGGGCAAAGGCGGCCATCGTCTTTGGGCTGTCGAACTCCTGGTCGCCTACGAGAAGCGTCACGATCTGGACCGTAACCGTCGTAACGGTCTTGAAGGGGTTCAGCGTCAGGTTGGCGGAGAGCCCGGCGGCCATCACAACGATCATCGTCTCACCGATGGCCCGCGAGACCGCCAACAGGATCCCGCCAACAATCCCCGGCAGGGCGGCTGGAAGGATCACCTGGCGGATGGTTTCCGATCGGGTGGCGCCGATCGCATAAGCTCCGTCCCGCAGCGACTGGGGCACAGCGTTGATGACGTCGTCTGAAAGCGACGATACGAACGGGATGATCATGATGCCCATGACGACGCCCGCCGCAAGGGCGCTTTCAGACGAGATGGCCAGCCCCAGGAAGGCGCCGCTTTCGCGGATCAGCGGCGCGACCATCAGGGCCGCGAAAAACCCGTAGACTACGGTCGGAATGCCCGCCAGAATTTCCATGAGAGGCTTTGCGGCCGCGCGAAACCGTTTGCCGGCGTATTCCGAAAGGTATATGGCCGACATGAGTCCAATCGGCACCGCCACCACCATAGCGATGGCCGATATAAGCGCCGTGCCGAGGAACACAGGGACGGCGCCGAAGGTTCCGGAGGACCCGACCTGGTCGGCCCGGATGGCCATCTGCGGGCTCCACTCCAGTCCGAAGAGAAACTCCGTAACGGGAATCGCCTTGAAAAACCGGATCGCCTCGTAAAGGACCGAAAGAACAATCCCGATGGTGGTGAAAACGGCGATGGTCGAGCAGAGAATCAGGATGGTTTTAATCACATTCTCGACCTGGTTTCGAGCGCGCAGGCGAGGAGAAATCGCACGCAGGACGATGAGTGCACTCCCCATCGCCAATAGCAGGGCGAGGACACTCAAGGCAGCGCGGCTGGTCGCCTTCAAATCCCGGTAATGAGCGGCCGCGGCCTCGATAACCGGGTCGGCCTGCCCCGATAGGATGTTACCGGACACCAGATTACGGATATCGTTGACAACGAGGCTCAAGCGATCCGCAGGCAACGATCGGATTTCCTCCGGCAGCTGCGCAACGACAAGATGGGTGATGATCCCGCTCTGTACAGTCAACCAGACCCCGGAGACGATAAGGGCCGGAATCCCGCACCAAAGCGCTGTCAGCAGACCGTAGTAGGCGGGCCTGGAATGAAGCCCCCCCGCCGCGCCAGCGCGCCGGGCGACCGTTTGGGACCGCCGCAGTCCAAGCCAGTAGGCGGCGGCTGAAAGCGCAAGCAGGATGATGAAAAGCCCCTTTGTTGACATGATATGCGCAGAACCCTCTCTCGTCTCCGATTCCGGCGTGGAGCAGCGGCAACTGAACAGCAAGGACATATCCGGCCCTCGATGCGTGCACCGCGCCTATATGGGGTGAAGGTACGTCTGCTCGGTTAGCATCGGATGATGTTCCCGTGAGAAATTGATTCAAAAAAAACCGGCTTCTTTATGCGCGTATTGGCATTGAACATATAATTTTACGGCCTCCCCCGATTCGGTCCGGCAGGGAGCACCCCAGAAATGCAATGCGTTTCCATCCGAAAATGGTCTTTTTGGCCAATCTCGCCGTCAATCTGCACATTTGCTTGTGCGGCGACCTGCAGGTCGCCTCCGCGCAAACGCTTGCTTTCCTTAATATTGGCCAAACCGGGACCCGACGCGAAGCGGTGGACTGAGCACCCGAAGAGTGTGAAGAAACCAGGACCCGCCCCGCAGGGGTGGGACTGAGCACGCACAGCGTGTGAAGAAGAATCCTCATTTCCGGATTGGAAACCGGGTTCTACCGGGAAATTATTTCCGGATGGGATCTAATGCGGAAACTTCCAAGTCGAGTGACTTGAACACAAATCTTTTAAATTCCTTATACCAACAAAACAATCGGCGGGTTAAATGTGTTGAATCATACAATTAATAGGAGATTGAATTGCAAAGCTTCAGCATAGATAAAGATCTTATATTGAAAATTCTTAACCAAGCTAAACCTCTCGGCCATCACACCGACAAAAGCAACCTGAATCTTGGATTCGGTTTTCTATATTACGGACTCGTGAGGTCGCTGCGACCGAAACATGTCGTTATCATAGGATCCGGCTATGGATTCAGTGTTGTCTGCATGGCTATTGCAATGATAGACAATGCTGTTGGCAAAATGAGTTTTATCGATCCATCATATAATTTATTAAAAGACGGACCTATCAAAACGATGGGTGGGCGAGGCAATTGGAATAACCCAGAAGATGTAAATGCACTTCTAAATCAGTTCGACATTGCTCATATTGTAAATCATTACAAAATGACATCGGAACATTTTTTCAATCACTATGAGAATTATAATCTGCCTTCAATAAATCTTGCATTCATCGATGGGAACCACTCATTCGAAAATGTCCGCTTCGATTTTATAAACGTTCTAAAAAGGTCCAAAAAGAACAGTTATATTCTTCTGCACGACACCAATATTTATATGCGGGAAGCCATAAGGAATACGGGAGTCAAAAGATGGCTGAAATACGTGAAGGCTAATAAATATATCGAAGTGGTCGATTTTCCCTATTCCTCCGGGGTGGCGATTACACGGGTACTGAAGGTCGAGGCATGGAAACATTTGCCCGAATAACCGTGGCTGGTCTTTTTATTTTGGGAACATGCCTGGGCGTCTTCGCTTATTGGCGTTATGCCTGGTTTTTTCGCAATCCCCCTCGGCGAACGCCGACTGGACCGAACGTGGTCAGTCCCGCTGACGGAACGGTTGTGTATGTGGAAAAGATTTCTCCATCAAGGCCCGTTATTTGTATAAAACAAGGCCACAGTGTAAGCGTGAATGAAATCGTAAAAGAGGATCTTGAACATACGAAGGTCATTATCGGCGTTTTCATGAGCCCCTTCGATGTGCACTATAACCGCGCTCCCATTTCCGGGAAGATCGATTTAATCAGGCATCATCCCGCCAAACGCAAAAATCTCCACATGGGACGTATGCATTTGCGAACCCTCTTCAAACGTTTGCCACTCTATGCAAACAGTCTTCATATCGTTGAAAATGAAAGGACGGTCACGATGATCCGAGGCTCTTTCAAAGAGACGCCCATCGCGTGCTATGTCGTTCAAATCGCCGGAGGTTCGGTCTCAGGAATCGACCAATTTTTCCACGAAGGTCAAGATCTGGAAAAAGGGGAGATCTTTGGAATGATTCGCATCGGATCGCAAGTCGATCTGGTCGTGACTTGGAATGACAGCATGAAGATACTGGTCAACCCCGGGGATAGAGTCCGCGCCGGTGAGACCATCTTCATCGCTTGAATGCCGCTCAGGAAGGATTTCTGATGCAGATATCGAGGCGACTCGGCGCATGAAGATGGCGCTTGCATCATTTTCGTCTGGCAGGGATCTCCAAGAGCATCCCGCCGGAAGGCTTCATCCATTAAGAGCCGTTTCCCAAACCGGAAATGAGGATGGTTCTTTAGCGGCTTCGATGCAGCCCGCCCCACCGCTTCGCGCCGAGTCCCGGTTTTGCCACGCCCAGGAAATCAGCCATTTGCCGAAAGGCCATCCCCAAGCCGCCTTGCAAGCAACGCTTCAGATCGATGCGGGGATCGGCCGAAAAGACCTTTTCCGGATAGAAACCATGGAGGATTGAAATGGAACCGATGCCACTGAAGGCTGATCTGCACGTTCACTCGAAATATTCGAAACGGCCTTCCGAATGGATCCTACGTAAGATCGGCTGCTCTGAGAGCTACACCGATCCGCAAAGACTGTACCAAACAGCCCGTGAAAGAGGCATGCATTTCGTCACGATCACCGACCACAACACGCTGTCTGGGAGCCTGGAGATCGCCCATTTGCAGGGGACCTTTGTCAGCGAGGAGATTACCACCTATTTTCCCGAAGATCGCTGCAAATTGCACGTACTCGCCTATGACGTGACTGAAGCACAGCATGCGGATATTTCCCGCCTCAGGGAAAATGTCTATGATCTGGTCGACTATCTGAACAAAGCGGGTATTCTGCATGCCCTCGCCCACCCGCTCTATGCCGTGAACGACCGGCTGAACCTGGAAACGATCGAGAAAATGCTGCTGCTCTTCACGCATTTCGAAGTCAACGGATCACGGGATCGGCACCAGAATGCCCGTGTCAAGGCAATCGTTCAGAAAATCGCGAAGGTAGACATCGAGCGCCTTGCGGATAAAACCGGGATCAAACCCGTTGGAAGAGAGCCCTGGAAAAAGATCCTGATAGGCGGGTCTGATGACCACTCCTCCCTAACGGTCGCGCGCACCTATTCGGAAGTGAAAGGGACATGCTCCAAAGAGATCTTTCTCGAGTCGATCCGCATGGGACACGTGACCGTTGCGGAGTGCGCCTCGACCCCCAAGACCATGGGGCACAACCTATACAGTATAGGCTATCAGTATTACGGCAGCCGGTTCGATCTGCACAAGGCCGTAAATCACGAACCCTTTCTACGCTTTACGGACCACGTGCTCACACCCAGACGGGACCGATCGGAGGACGGACTCCTGCGGCGCCTGAGGCAGGTCGCTTGGAATCTTCGCCGGCCGGGCGCACGGACGATTCCCGGGACATCAAGGCTCCAGGACATGCTCCTGAAAGAAGCCAGGGAGGTGATCTTCCGAGACCGTGTACTGAAACAGGTCCTGGAACGAGAAGTCATTCATCTCGAGCAGATGGACGAGGTGTGGTTCAGCTTTGTTAACCAGATCTCAGAAAAGGTGATCAAGAAACTGGCCGATTCGATTTTCGACAATCTTTCAGGCGCAAACGTCATCGATATTTTTCAGATGATCGGTTCTGCCGGATCCCTATACACCCTCTTGGCGCCCTATTTCGTGTCCTATTCCCTCTTTACCAAAGACAGAGAGTTCGCGCGCCGATGCCAGAGCGATCTTTTCGAAAACCGGAAGAAAGATCGAAAGCGATTAAAAATCGCCCACTTCACAGATACGTTTTACGAGGTGAATGGTGTGGCTCTGACCCTGCAGATGCAGCTTCAGATGGCCCTCAAGAATCACAAACAACAAACTATCATCACCTGCGACGTCAGGCCCGACGTATCCGGCGTCGTCAACTTCGCGCCGATCGGCGTCTATGAAATGCCGGAATACCCTGAGCTTAAATTGTATTACCCCCCCCTGCTGAAGATGCTCAACGCCTGCTTCGAGCAGGAATTCACCCATATCCACTCGGCCACTCCCGGCCCTGTGGGCCTGGCGGCACTGGTGATCGCACGCATTCTGCGCCTTCCTTTGCACGGCACCTACCATACCGCCCTGCCCCAATATGTGATGCACCTGACAGAGGACAGCGCGATGGAGGACCTGATGTGGCGGTACATGATCTGGTATTACAACCAGATGGAGGCCATCTATGTCCCATCCAAAGCGACCGGTGAAGAACTCGCCTCCCACGGCATTCCACGCGAAAAGCTGCGTTTTTACGACCGTGGCATCGATATCGAGCGTTTTCATCCTTCGAAACGCAACGGCTTTTTCAAGAAGCGGCTGGGGTTGACGGCCGACGCCATCAAATTGCTGTACGTCGGGCGGGTTTCTCGGGAAAAGAATCTGCCGTTCCTCGTCGAGGTCTTCAGACGTGTGGCCGCCCAAATGGAAGACGCTCATCTCGTGGTGGTCGGAGACGGTCCTTATCTGACGGAGATGCGCCGTGCGCTTGCCGGCTTCAACGCCTCCTTCATGGGCTATCTGGAGGGGGAAGACCTAGAGCAGGCCTATGCTTCGAGCGATGTCTTCCTTTTCCCATCGACGACGGACACCTTCGGCAACGTGGTCCTCGAAGCGCAGGCATCCGGGCTACCCGTCATCGTTACGGACTCCGGAGGCCCGCAGGAAAACGTGATCCCAGGAGAAACCGGCACCGTCGTACCGGCCGGAGCAGACTGCACGCCCTTCGTGCGTGCGGTCCTCGAGATCATAAACGACCGCGCAAAACTTACGGCCATGAAGGCAAAGGCCCGCGCATATATGGAAAACCGGTCATTTGAATCGGCCTACCTTCAGCAGTGGAACAGTTACCGCCATTGACTGCGGTCTAACGGCGTGTTGCAGAAACCGTTTTGCGCAAGTTGCTGAAAGAAAATTGTATCCAACGATTGCGAAATCCCGTGGAATGAGATGCACATACAAGTGCACCGCAGGGACACGGCATGAACGTGAAGCAGCAGACGGACGTCTTTCAGCAGCCTACTCATTGCTGCAGGGCGAACACGCCGTGCGCTTGGGGGTTGGACGTCAGGTGAAGGCGACAAAATGGGGCGGCCCTACCCCCGAGTCCAACCAAGTCTGTGCACCCGAGAGCAGAACCCGCCCATAAAAAAAGGACTCAGGGGATCTCCCTAAGTCCTTGATTCTACTGGAGGCGGCAACCGGATTCGAACCGGTGAATAACGGTTTTGCAGACCGCTGCCTTAGCCTCTTGGCTATGCCGCCCTCTAAGTGACAGAAGGGCTGATGGTTAGATCAGCCCCGTCGCTTGCGCTGGAGCGGGAAACGGGACTTGAACCCGCGACAATCACGTTGGCAACGTGAGGCTCTACCAACTGAGCTATTCCCGCTTGGTGAGCCTTCATTCTACATCACAGGGGACGTTTGTCAACAAAAAATCTGCGACCCGCCCGGCTCCGAAAATCAGACCTCCGAGCGCACAAACAGTTTCCGAAAATGGCTGAAGTAGTCCCATCCGGACCAGAGCGTCAGAATCAGCGCCACATAGAGCAACATCAGGCCGAGAAAATGAAAATCAATGCCCAGGTAGGCGTAGTGGAGGCACAGGCCCGCCAGGGACACGGATTGAAAGATCGTCTTGTACTTGCCGAGCGCGCTTGCCTGGATGACGATGCCCTCGCTGACCGCGATCGCCCGCAGGCCTGTGATCGCCATCTCCCTTGCAATGATGAGCATCACGATCCAAAGGGGGATTCTGTCCAGCGGAATCAGCGCGATCATGGTCAGAGAGATCAGGATCTTGTCCGCCAACGGGTCCAGAAACTTCCCAAAAACCGTCACATTCCCGTATTTTCGGGCCAGGAAACCGTCCAGAAAATCCGTGACCGAAGCCAGGCCGAAAAAGAGGGCGGCCAGAAACGCCGCCATCCTGCCTTCGAACTGGAGACAGAGAACCACCAACGGGATACAGGCGAGCCGGAACCCGGTCAGGGCATTCGGCAGATTGGCGATCCGTTTTTCGGCTTCGGCTGGCACCTTCGTCCCTCTGGAATCTTGACAATCTCTTGCAGGAGATTGCCCTCAAAGCAGTTTTCAGTCCCCGACCCTGCAGTATTGCAGGTAGAATTTCTTCACACGCGCGATAAAATCGTGGGTTTCCTTGAAGGGCGGCACGCCCTGGCATGCCATCACCCTTTCAGGTCCGGCGTTGTAGGCCGCCAGCGCGAGAACCGTATCGTTGTTGAAACGCTTGTGCAATTCGCTCAGGTAGCGCACCCCGCCGAGGATGTTCTGCTCGGGGTCGAACGGATTCATCACGTCCAGATCCACAGCGGTCGGCGGCATCAGCTGCATCAGCCCCTGCGCACCCTTGTTCGAGACCGCCCGGGAATTGAAATTGCTTTCGGCCTTGATGACCGCCTTGATCAGCTCTGGCTGCAGGTTGAAGCGCCTGGCCGCCCGATGGATGATGGCATCGTAATCCTGAGGACGTTTGGCGGCTACCCGTTTTCCGCTCCGGATATACGGTTTGTAACGCTCGCTTTTTTTGATGTTGGTAAAGTGAACCACACCGTTCTTGTCGACATAGCGGTAGATGTCCGCCATCGCGGCACCAGTCCATGCCAGAAACAGGATGATCCCTACCGCGAGCCCACCGATCCTGCAGGACGTTCTCCCCATGGGCCTACCCCATCTTGCGCCAGTCCGCGAGGAACTTCTCCAAACCAATATCCGTCAAGGGGTGTTTGATGAGCTGTCTGATCACGTTGAACGGGATCGTGGCGATGTCAGCGCCCATCATCGCCGCATCCACGACGTGGGTCGGATTGCGCACGCTCGCGACGATGATCTCGGTCTCGAACCCGTAATTGTCATAAATGGTGACGATCTGCTCCACCAGGTCCATTCCGACATGGCTGATGTCGTCGAGACGCCCCACGAAGGGGCTGATGAAGGCCGCTCCGGCCTTGGCGGCCATCAGAGCCTGCACCGGTGAAAAGCAGAGGGTGACGTTGACATGGATTCCTTCGGCCGACAGGATCTTGACGGCCTTCAGCCCCTCCTCGATCATCGGGATCTTGACCACGATGTTGTCGGCGATCTTGGCCAAATCCCGAGCCTCCTTGAGCATGCCGTCCTTTTCTACGCTGATGACCTCGGCACTCACGGGCCCATCCACAATGGAGCAGATCTCTTTGATCAACCCCTTGAATTCCCGTTTCTCCTTGGCCACCAGAGACGGGTTCGTCGTTACCCCGTCCACCATTCCAAGGGCATGGGCCTGTTTGATCTCGTCAATATTCGCCGTATCGATAAAAAACTTCATCTAGTGTTCCCCTCTCTCCCTAAAGGTATGTCCATCCGGAAACGGCCGTTTTCATCATGAGATACACTTTATCAAGAAAATCAAAATCTTGCGCGCAGATCCCGTGGCAAACGTGCGGATTGGCACCGAGATTGGCCAAACAGACCATTCCCGAATGATGTTATATAAGCAAGATCTGCGCCAACAAAACCCATCGAAACCGCATCCTGCCGAACTACAGAGACTTTTCAGTCCGGCTCTTCTCCTTCTCAAAGCGATCCGCGCAGGCCTCGCTGCAAAAAAAGTGGTCTTTTCCACCGATGTTGCGCTTCACGGCCTGGCGCACCGGAACATAGGTCCCGCAAAAAGGATCCTGCACCATCTCGTCGACCTGGCCGCCTGGGGTATCATAGGTCTGCGTCCTTTCCGCCGGCGGCTGGATCATCTTCCGGAAAAAACGGTATAAGATATAGATCAGTAATGCAAGGAGCAAGATGCGCATCGGATCATTCCTCCAGCGCAGAAACGGCCTGTTCACCGCTAGGCAGCCGATCCAGGAGAGCCTGCACGGTCATGTTCAGCACCGGATGCACCCACTCCGCCGCAAGTGCCGCAAGCGGGGCAAGCACAAACCGTCGCGTGTGCATCAGCGGGTGGGGGACCGAAAGATCCGCTTCGTCGATGACCTCCTTCCCGAAAATGAGGATATCGAGATCGATCGGCCGGGAATCCCATTTCTTCAAGCGGACACGCCCCATGCCCGCTTCGATCGCCAGCAACGCCTCCAGCAGCCTGCGCGCCGGGATCTCGACCTCGAGTTCTGCGACGGCATTGACATACCAATCCTGACCAACCACGCCGACCGGCTCAGACCCGAAAAAAGGCGAGACCGCCGCGACCCGGCACCCGGGGATCTGGTTCATCCGCTCGACAGCCAGGCGGCACTGCGCGGTCTTGTCACCCATATTCGAGCCGATACCGACGAAAACTGTGCTGGAACCCGGCATATCTCAGCCCTCCGCCTGGGGGGGCCGTCGGTCCGCCCTGTCATCCGCAAGCCGCGCGTGCCTACCCCGCGCGGAATCGCCGTCCAGGCCCCTTCCGCTCCCCCGATACCTGTATCAGCCAACGGTCGGCCCGCCTCCGAGGGGCATCCGCCCCAGGCCGGTCACAACCGCGGCAGGATGCTCCGGCCTCAAAGATTCAGTTTCTGAAGACGCTCGATGGCCTCGGCCAACCGTTCACGGTTCTGGGTCAATGCGATGCGGAAATAGCCTTCGCCAGGCTCACCGAAACCGTTTCCGGGCGTCACCACCAGGCCCGCTTCCTCCAGCAACCGGGTCGCCACTTGGGCCGATGTGTAGCCTGCAGGCACCTCGACCCAGAGATAGAACGTCGCCCTCGGGACCCGCAGCCTGAAACCGGCCTTCTCGAGGCCTTTTACCATCAGATCGCGGCGGCGGGTGTAAACGGTCCGCATTTCGTCCACACAGGCTTGATCCCCCGCGATAGCCTCGATCCCGGCCATCTGGACGGCCTGAAAGACCCCCGAGTCGATGTTGCTCTTGATCGCGCCGAGGCCGTCCACCGCCTCCCGATTCCCCACCGCAAACCCGATCCGCCAACCGGTCATGTTGTAGGTCTTCGAAAGGGAATGAAACTCCAGCCCAACGTCCTTGGCCCCGGGGACCTCCAGAAAGCTCGGCGGCTGGTACCCGTCGTAGCCCATCTCGGTGTAGGCGGCATCGTGGCAGACAATGAGGTTCTTGTCCTTCGCAAAGGCCACCACCCTCTCGAAAAATGCCCTGTCGGCCACGGCGGCCGTGGGATTGTTCGGGTAGTTGATGAACATCACCCGGGCGCGCCCCGCCACTTCGCCGGGGATCGCATCCAGATCGGGAAGAAAATCGTTCTTCTTCAGCAACGGCATGAAATACGACTCCCCGCCGGCAAACATCGTCGCGATGTGATAGACGGGGTAGGCCGGCGTGGGAACGAGCGCCACATCCCCCGGATCGATGAAGGCCAAGGGGAAATGCGCGATGCCTTCCTTGCTTCCGATCAGGGAAACCACCTCGGTTTTTGGGTCCAACTGAACGCCAAACCGCCTCCCGTACCACTCGGCGACCGCCTCTTTGAAGCCGCCCATCCCCGAATAGGACGGGTAGCGGTGATTTCCGGGATCTTCAACCGCCTTCTTGAGAACCTCGATAATGTGCGGAGGGGTCGGCAGATCGGGATCCCCCACGCCCAGATCGATGATATCCACGCCGCGGGCCTTCACCTCGGCCTTCTTGCGGTCTATTTCCTTGAAGAGGTAAGGCGGGAGGCGCTTGAGGCGCTCCGCCCTTTCAAATCGTTCCATAAGCGAAAAAACTCCAATCCCTGCAGATTTACAGATGCCTCAACCCCAGCACATCCTGCATGTCGTAAAGCCCCGGGGTCTGGCGCACCACCCAGTGAGCGGCCCTGACAGCCCCTTTGGCGAAGTTGTCGCGATTGTGCGCCCGGTGCGTCAACTCGAGCCTCTCACCGATCCCGCCGAACATGACCGTGTGCTCGCCGGTGATGTCTCCGGCCCGCCAGGTCTGGATCCCGATCTCGTCATCCGTGCGCGGCCCGATGATGCCTTTCCGTTCGTAGACCCCCACTTTGTCGAGGTCTTTTCCCTTCGCATCGGCCAGCACCTGCGCCAGGCGCATCGCCGTGCCGCTCGGCGCGTCCTTTTTCAGCCGGTGGTGGACCTCGAGGATCTCACAGTCGAACCCCGCCCCGAGGATCCGGGCCATCTCCTCCGCGATCCGGAACATCACATTGACGCCCACACTCATGTTCGGGGCCATGACCGTGCGCGTCCGCCGCCCAAGGTCCTGCACCTCGGCCAGCTGGGCGCCTTGAATCCCCGTCGTTCCGATCACCACGGCCAGGTTCTTGGAAACGGCAAAGCGCAGATTGGCCAACGTCCCCTCCGGAGCCGTGAAATCGATCAGGACCTCGCCGCGCGCAGCGGCCGCTTCGAGGGATCCAACGATCGGCACCCCGGTTTCTCCCAGCCCGGCTACGGCTCCGGCATCGGCGCCCACATTGGGGTGGCCGGGCCGCTCGAAGGCCCCGGCCAGCGCCGCCTCGGGGTCTTCATGAATCATGTGGATGATGCGCTTTCCCATTTTGCCGGCTGCGCCGGCAACGATTACCTGGATCATCTTCCTGGACTCCTTCTGGACCCTGGCAGGGTCTGATTCGCCTCGGCCCGGGCGCCCCCTCGATAGGGAACGCCGGCAGCTGTCCGGCCTGGAAGGGAGGACCGGCTTCACCGCGGGCACTACGCCGGCCGGACGCTCCCGGATCGATCCGTCAGATCAATCCATAGGACTCGAGGGCCTTTTTGAGCTTTTCACGGTTGGCCGGGGCCATCGGGCACAACGGCAGCCTGAACTCCTCCTCGATCATCCCCATCATCGCCAGGGCGGTCTTGACCGGAATCGGGTTGGTCTCGTAGAACATGGCCTTGCACAGAGGCAGCAGTTTGTAGAAAAGCGCCTGCGCCCCGGGGATGTCCCCCGTCTCCCAGGCCTTGATCAGGCCGGCGGTGTCCTTCGGCGCGATGTTGGCGGCCACCGAGATGACCCCTTTCCCCCCCAGGGCGAGAAGCGGCAGGGTCACGTTGTCATCCCCGGACAGAAGGGTGATCCGGTCTCCGACCAGTTCGACGATCTCGGCCATCTGGGCCAGGTTGCCCGAGGCCTCCTTGATGGCCACCACCTCCGGGAACTCCGCCAGCCGCGCCACGGTCTCAGGCAGCAGATTGACGCTCGTCCGGCCCGGCACGTTATAAAGAATCATGGGCAGGGACACGGCCTCGGCGATGGTTTTGTAGTGGCGGTAAAGGCCCTCCTGCGTCGGCTTGTTGTAGTATGGGGTCACCTGCAGGGAGGCGTCGGCCCCCGCACGCTTCGCGTGCGCGGTCAGTTCGACGGCCTCCATGGTGCTGTTGCCCCCGGTGCCGGCGATGACCGGAACGCGCTTGTTGACCGCCTCGATGGTGATATCGATGACGCGGTTGTGCTCTTCCACATTCAGTGTGGCCGATTCCCCGGTCGTGCCGCAAGGGACAATCGCGCTCGTCCCGTTTTCGATCTGAAATTCTATCAACCGCCGAAAGGCGTCTTCATCCACCTTGCCGTCTTTGAAGGGTGTCACGATCGCTACGATGGATCCCTGAAACATGGCTCTCCTCCTAGAAATCTGCAGTACCTGAAAATGATCGATGGACGGACACGCGGCCTGTCCTGTCGCCCCTTTGTCCGAGCCTTTTGGTGATGCGCACGCCGGCTGCGGGCGCCCGACACCGGGGGTCAGAGGGCCTCCGCATCCAGGGTGGCGCGGTAGATGACGGCCGTGTTCCCCTCGAGCCAGACCCTTTCGAAAACATCCCCCTGCCGCTCGAAGTGGATGATCAGGATCTCACCCCCGCGGGTCGCCACCTCGACGGGGGATGCGACCTCCCCCCGCGCCGCCGCCGTGAGGGCCGAGGCGATCGCCCCGGTCCCGCAGGCGAGTGTCTCGTCCTCCACCCCGCGCTCGTAGGTCCTGAGCCTCACGCTGTGGCGCCCGAGGACCTGCATGAAATTCGCGTTCGTACCGGCCGGCGCAAAGTGCGCGTGATAGCGGACCGCCCTCCCGTGCTCGACCACGGGGTGCCGTTCGAGGTCTTCCACGTGCACCACCACGTGGGGCACCCCGGTGTTGACGAAGTCCACCCGCTCCCAGCCCGGCTGCAGGTCGATCCCGACATCGAGGGTCAGCCCTTTCGGCCGGGGCATCAGGACCTTGACCGTACGGCCGCTCACCTCGGCCGAAACCGGACCGGCGAGCGTCTCGAAGGTCATCCGGGGGCCGGCGATCCCCTTTAAATGCGCGAAACGGGAGACGCACCGTCCGCCGTTGCCGCACATTTCCACCTCCCCGCCGTCGGCGTTGAAAAAGCGCCAGGCGAAATCGCACCGGTTCGAAGGCACCACGAAGATCACCCCATCCGCCCCGACGGACTCCCGCCGGCGGCAGACCCGCTCCACCAGGCGGCCCATCTCGGTTTCAGCGACCACCCCTTCGCGATTGTCGATGAGGATGAAGTCATTGCCGCTGCCGCTCATTTTCCAGAATTCGATCGTGTTCATCGCTCTCGGACGCACCGCATGCCGCGCTCCGTTCCCTCCGGATCAGGCCGGCTCCCCCGGGAGGCTCTCGCCCCGAACCAGGTCTTCGAAGGTCTCGCGCCGGCGGATGACGTGAAAGATCCCGCCCTGAACCATCACCTCGCAAGGCCGCGGCCGCGAGTTGTAATTGGATGACATGCTGAACCCATACGCGCCGGCGCTCATGACCGCCAGCAGATCCCCGGGCTCGAAGGCCTCCAGTTCCCGGGCCTTGGCCAGGAAATCCCCCGACTCGCAGATGGGGCCCACCACATCGGCCGTCAGCCTCGGCCGCTCCCGGCGGGCAACGGGCTGAATGGCATGGTATGATTGATAGAGGCTCGGCCGCATCAGGTCGTTCATCCCGGCATCCACCACGAAAAAATGCTTCAGTCCGGTCGTTTTCGTATAGAGCACCCGCGTCACAAGGATCCCGGCATTCCCGACGATCACACGGCCCGGTTCCAGGATCAGAGTCGCATTCGAACCCGCAAGGATTTCCTTGAGCGCAGCGGCGTATTCCTCCGGAGGAGGCGGCGTTTCCCGATCATAGGTGATCCCGAGTCCCCCCCCGATGTCGAGGCACCGGATCCGAATCCCGGTGGACCGGAGCACCTCCATCAGTCCGAGGACCTTCCGGAGGGCGTCCACAAAGGGCAGGACCTGGGTCAACTGGGAGCCGATATGACAGGAAATCCCCATCACCTCGAGATGGGCCAGAGAGGCCGCACGGGCGTACTCCGCGGGCGCATCGTCGATGTCGATGCCGAATTTGTTCTCTTTGAGACCCGTCGAGATGTACGGATGGGTCTTGGGATCCACGTCGGGATTGACCCGGAGGGAAATGGGAGCCCTCTTGCCCGCCCGCCGGGCCACCTCATTCAGGCGGTCGATCTCCTGAGACGATTCCACGTTGAACATGAGGATCCCGGCCTCCAGCGCATAGGCCAGATCTTCCTCGCTCTTGCCCACCCCGGAATAGACGATCCGTCCGGGCTCGATCCCCGCCCTCTGTGCACGGTAGAGTTCCCCCCCGGAGACGATATCCACCCCGCCGCCCTCCCGGGCGAAGAGGTTCAGGATCGCCCCGTTGGAGTTCGACTTCATGGAGAAGCAGGTCAGGTGCTTCAGGCCGGCGAAGGCCCCGTCAAACGCCCTGAAGTGCCGCTTCAGCGTAGCGTGGGAATAGAGGTAGAACGGCGTCCCCACCGCCTCGGCGATGTGGGCGACAGGCACCTCCTCGCAAAACAGTTCATCCTGGACATAATTGAAATGATGCATTCGCTCTCAACATCTTTCTCGAGGCGCCCCGAAACAGGCTTCCCGGCGCACCCCGGTTCATCACCGGCCTCCCCGCCGCCCGACCCCACAGGGAGAGGGCCCGGGTCTACGCCCTCAATATCCGGGCATGACGCAAGAAACTTCCCCGCAGACCGCTGCGCAGAAAAGGACAGGAGACCGGAACCGCAGGGGTTTCATTCGGCCTCCCGCAGCACCATCCTCAACCGCTCCGATGCCGGACCCAAACGGCCGTCGGGGGCGATCAGCCGGATCTCGAGATAGTGGACCCCTGGACTGGGATGGATGTTCACCCGGCTCTCGAAGATCTCTCCCTTGACAACGGTGCCCCGGATCTCCCGGTACCCGTGGTAGGAGACCGGACACCCTTCGCAGGGCGCGGCATCCAGGGCGAAATGGGCATAGTACACACGGCACCCGGCCACCTGCCCGGGATGAGGCTGCCTCTCCTGCGTCAGGACCTCCCCGGTCAGGGTGAGCACGCCCTGATGCCAGACGGCCTCGGGCTGGGTCACCACCAGGGTGAAAGGGGCCTTGGGCAGAAACGGCGGCCCCTTCTTGCCGCAGGCCGCGCCGGACAGGATTACCGTCAAAAAGGCCAGCCACCATAACGGCTTCAAAACCCCTTTCACGACACCCACTCCTTCCGTGCGGCGGCCAAGGCCTCCCGCACGCGCTCGGGACCCGTGCCGCCGGTCAGCTTCCGCCGTGCCACACACGCCTCGGCGCTGAGCCATTCGTAGACCTGCTCGTCGATCACCCGGCTGAAGCTCTTCATCTCATCGAGCGGCAGATCGTGGAGTTCGAGGCCGCGCTCCATGGCGTGCAGGACCATCCTCCCCACCACGCCGTGGGCCTCCCGGAACGTGACCCCCTTGCCGACCAGATAGTCGGCGAGGTCGGTCGCCACCAGATAACCCTCCGCAGCCGCCGCCTTCAGGCGCTCGGCGTTGAAGGTCACCTCCCTCAGCAGCCTCGCCATGATCTCCAGGCAGAGGGTCAGGGTGTCGGCGGCATCGAAGAGGCCTTCCTTGTCTTCCTGCATGTCTTTGTTGTAGGCGAGCGGCAGCCCCTTCATGGTGGTCAGGAGCCCCATGAGGTGGCCGTAGACCCTGCCGGTCTTGCCGCGGATCAGCTCCGGCACATCCGGGTTCTTCTTCTGCGGCATGATGCTGCTCCCGGTGCAGAACCCGTCCGAGATGGTGATGAACCCGAATTCCTGGCTCGACCAGATGATCAACTCCTCGCTCATGCGGCTCAGGTGCATCATGACGGCCGCCGCCGCAAACAGGAACTCCAGGATGAAGTCCCGGTCGCTCACCGCGTCCATGCTGTTGCGGCTGACGCCTTCGAAACCGAGCTCCCGCGCCACGCCCTCCCGGTCCAGAGGAAAGGTGGAGCCGGCCAGGGCCGCGCTCCCGAGAGGCAGCACATTCACCCGCCGAAGGCCTTCGGTCAGGCGCGCCCGGTCCCGCCCCAGCATTTCGACATAGGCCAGCAGGTGGTGCGCCACCAGAACCGGCTGCGCCCGCTGCAGGTGCGTGTAGCCCGGCATGATGAGGTCGACGTTCTTCTCGCCGAGTTCGATCAGGCTTTCCTGGACCCGGCCGATCAGGGCGATGGTCTCGTGGATGACGTCCCGTACGTAAAGGCGGATATCCAAAGCCACCTGGTCGTTCCGGCTCCGGCCGGTATGAAGCTTCTCCCCGAGGGCGCCGATCCGCTCGATCAGGTTCTTCTCCACCAGGGTATGAATATCCTCGAAATCCTCGCTGAAAGGGATCTCCCCGCGCTCGATGCCGCGCTTGATCTCCCCCAGGGCCTCGATCATGCGTGCGGCCTCCTCCTCCTGGATGATCCCCTGCCGGGCGAGCATCCGCGCATGCGCGACGCTCCCGAGGATATCCTGGGCGTAGAGGCGGCGATCGAAACCGATGGAGGCATTGAAACGGTTCACGAGGGTGTCGGTCTCCTCCTTGAACCGCCCTCCCCATGTCTTGCGGACCATGACGGCTGTTCCTCTCTCGAATCGTCTCCCGCGCCCCCGGCCGGCGCCATGCCGCCGCCGGAGGCCGTTCGATCAGCGTTTCTCCAGCAGGCGCGCGATCTTCAACCGCAGCCCGCTCAGGCGGATAAAACCCTCCGCATCCTTCTGGTTGTAGACCTCGTCCCCTTCGAAAGTCGCGAAATCCGGATGGTACAGGCTCGCCTCGGACTTTCTTCCTGCGACCGTGCAGTTGCCTTTGTAGAGCTTCAGCCTGACGACCCCGCTCACCCGCTTCTGGGACAGATCGATCATCTGCTGGAGCATCTCCCGCTCCGGAGCGAACCAGTACCCGTAGTAGATCATCTCCGCGTAGCGTGGAACGAGCCCGTCGCGGATGTGCATCACCTCCCGATCGAGCGTGATGGACTCCATCGCCAGGTGCGCCGCCCGCAGGATCGTCCCGCCGGGGGTCTCGTAGACGCCCCGCGATTTCATCCCGACGTAGCGGTTTTCCACCAGGTCCACCCGGCCGATGCCGTTCGCGCCGCCGATTTCGTTCAGGTGCGCCAGGAGGCCGGCCGGTGTCATGGCCTTGCCGTCGACCGCCACCGCATCCCCCTCCCGATAGGTGATCTCCACGTAGGTGGGCCGGTCAGGGGCCCTTTCCGGCGACACCGACAGCACGAACATGTCCTCGGGCGGCTCGCTCCAGACATCCTCCAGAATCCCGCCCTCGAAGCTTATGTGAAGCAGGTTCCGGTCGCTCGAGTAAGGCTTTTCCTTCGTCACAGGGACGGGGATCCCCTTGCTGCGGGCGAAATCGATCAGATCCTCCCGCCCCCTGAACGTCCATTCGCGCCACGGGGCGATGATCCGCATGCCGGGTTCGAGCGCCATGTAGGCGAGTTCGAACCGGACCTGGTCATTGCCTTTGCCCGTGGCCCCGTGGGAGACGGCGTTGGCGCCCGTCCGGCGCGCCGCCTCGATCTGCCCGCGGGCGATGAGGGGCCGCGCAAGGGAGGTCCCGAGGAGGTAGGAGGACTCGTAGATCGCGTTGGCCCTGAGGGCGGGCCAGACGTATCCGCTGACGAAATCCTCCCGCAGGTCTTCAATGATCACCTCGTCGGCACCGGTCTCGAGGGCCTTTTCCCGAATCCCGCCGAGTTCCTCTCCCTGTCCCAGATCCGCAGCATAGGCCACCACCGGGCACCCGTACGTTTCTTTGAGCCAGGCCAGGATCACGGAGGTGTCGAGCCCCCCGGAATAGGCCAGCACGATCTTCTTGATATCTTCAGCCAACGTCGTTCTCCCTTGTATGTCAGCCGCTGACAGCGGCGGTTATCATCACCCCTCCAACCCGACCGGGGGGACGCATCCCCCTGCGGTCGCCCGGCCGCTCAACGCGGATGAAACCCCTCTGGAAAGAGATCCAGGAGACCGTTCGTCATGCTCCGTTGTCAAGGCCTTTTCGAGCCCCGCCGGAGCGGCGGATCCGAATCTGGCCTCACGCCAGCAGGAGGGTCTCGAGCAGGGCCTGATGCAGGTACATCTTGTTTTCGGCCTGGTCCAGAACCACCGAACGGGGACCGTCGAGCACCTCGGAGGCGATCTCCTCCCCACGGTGGGCCGGGAGGCAGTGCATCACGATGACATCCGGGCGGGCACGCGCCACGAGCGTTTCATTGATCTGAAAACCGCTGAAATCCTGCAGTCTTTTTTCCCGTTCGGCGTCCTGCCCCATGCTGGTCCAGACATCCGTGTTCAGCACGTCCGCCCCCTGCACCGCTTCGGCCGGATCGGCTGTGAGCCGGATATTGGGTGCACCGTCGCCCAGGATCTCAGGCTTCGGCGCATACCCCGGCGGGCAGGCCAGGACCAGTTCGAAGCCCAGTTTGCGGGCCGCATGGATCCAGGAATGGGCGACGTTGTTGCCGTCTCCCACCCAGGCGATCTTGAGGTTCCTGACCGAGCCCTTCTTTTCCTTGACGGTCATGAGATCGCTCAAGATCTGACACGGGTGATAGAGGTCCGTCAGGGCGTTGATCACGGGGATATCGGCCCAGCGTGCCACCTCTTGCACCCACTCCTGGGAATAGGTCCGGATCGCCAGGACGTCCAGGTACCTGGAAAGGACCTGCGCCGTGTCCTTCAAGGCCTCGTTCCGGGAAAGCTGGGTATCGTGACGGCTCAGGAAGATCGTCCCCCCTCCCGCTCGGAGCATGGCCACTTCGAACGAAACGCGGGTCCGCGTGGAGGCCTTGTCGAACATGAGGCCGAGGGTGTAGCCTTCCAGCGGCCGGCGGCGCGCATCCCGGCCGCCTTGCTTCAGCGTCAGGGCCTGCTGGATGACATCCATGATCTCGTCCGGGGCCCAGTCTCTGATGGTCAAAAAGTCCTTTTTTTTCATTTGTTTTCCACCCTGAATGACCCGGATCTGCTAGCCGGGTGACGCCACGCTTCCGAGGATCCGGTCGAGGGCCTCGACCAGTTGATCGATCTCCTCTTTCTTCACGATCAGCGGCGGGACGAACCGGAGGATCCTGTCCTGGGTACAGTTGATCAGAAAACCCTCATCCATACAGGCCTTGACGATCGGGCCGCCCGGAACATCGAGCTCCATCCCGACGATCAACCCGATCCCCCGCACCTCCTTGACGAATCCATACCTGTCTCGCAGGGCCTCGAGCCGTGACCTGAAATATCCCCCCGCCTCACGGCAATGATCGAGCCAACCATCCTCGAGGATGCTCGTGAGAACGGCCCTGGCGACCGCGGACACCAGCGGTGTGCCGCCGAAGGTCGTGGCATGACTGCCCGGGCCGAAGGCGGGTGTCAAGGCCTCGCGGGCCAGCATGGCCCCCATGGGCAGGCCGTTGGCGAGCGCCTTGGCAAGCGACATGATATCCGGCGCCACCCCGAAATGCTCGTGTGCGAAAAGCCGGCCGGTCCGCCCCATCCCGACCTGGACCTCGTCGTAGATCAGGAGCGTGCCCCGTTCGTCGCACAGGCGCCTGACCCCCTCGAGATAGCCCGGCGACGGCACCACCACCCCGCCCTCGCCCTGGATGGGCTCCAGGATGACGGCGCAGACGGTCCCGTCCACCGCCTGCGAAAGGGCCTCCAGATCGTTGAAGGGAACGAATTTGAATCCCTGCAGGAGCGGGTCGTACCCCTTCTGGATCTTGGCCTGGCCGGTCGCCGAGAGGGTCGCCATGGTCCTCCCGTGAAAGGAATTCGCCATAGAAACGATGTGATAGCGCTCCGGGCCGTATTTTTCATGGGCCCAGCGCCGGGCAAGCTTGATGGCGGCCTCGTTCGCCTCGGCCCCGCTGTTGCAGAAAAAGCACCGGTCCGCGAAGCTGTGCTCCACCAGCAGCCGCGCCAGTTCCGCCTGCGGCTGCGTGTAGTAGAGGTTGGATACATGCACCAGCTTTCGGGACTGCTCCTCGAGGATCCGCGTCACCAGCGGCGAGCTGTGTCCAAGAGCGCAGACGGCGATGCCGCCCACGAAATCCAGATAGCTCTTCCCGGCCTCGTCCCAGACCCGGCAGCCTTCACCCCGCACGAGGCAGATAGGAAACCGGGCGTAGGTCGGAAACATAAATCGATCAGCCAAAGCGATCGTCGGCTGTTCCGTTTTGTTCTCTTCCGTGCCTGACATGGTCATCTTCCGATCTTTCAGTTCGTTCCGTTTGGTTGGTTTGCGTTGCGGTTCAGGGGACGATCTCCGTCCCCACCCCTTCCTTGGTGAAGATCTCGAGCAGGATCGCATGCTCCTGGCGCCCGTCGATGATGTGCGTCTTGCGGACCCCGCCCTTGAGGGCGTCGAGGCAGCAGTTGACCTTCGGGATCATCCCTCCCTTGATCACTCCCCGGCCCATCAGCTCACGCGCCTCGCCCTCTTTCAGGGTCGAAAGAAGGCCGCCCGACTGGTCCAGGACCCCGGGGGTATCGGTCAGGAGGATCAGCTTCCGGGCCCTGAGGGCCGAGGCCACCGCACCGGCCACGAGGTCGGCGTTGATGTTGAAGGTCTCCCCCTCCGCACCGCCGCCGACCGGCGCGATGACCGGAATGAAGGCATCTTCCATCAGCTTGAGGAGGATCGTGGGGTCCACCGCCGTGATCTCCCCGACGAGCCCCATATCGATCAGTTCGGGGGGCTGATCCTCCCCCCGGCTTTTGAGGTATTTCATGCGCTGGGCCGTCACCAGCTGCCCATCCTTGCCGGAAAGCCCGACAGCGCGACCCCCGTTGGTGTTGATGAGGGTCACGATCTCCTTGTTGACCTTCCCGACCAGGACCATCTCCACCACGTCCATCGTCTGAGGGTCGGTGACCCGCATCCCATCGACAAAGACCGGCTCGATCGACAGACGCTTCAGGAGTTCGCCGATCTGGGGGCCGCCGCCGTGGACCACGACCGGGTTCAGCCCCACGTACTTGAGCAGGATGATATCGAGAGCGAAATCGCGCTTCAGCTTTTCGTCCACCATGGCGTGCCCGCCGTATTTGACGACGATCGTGGCGCCGTTGAAGCGCTGGATGTAAGGCAAGGCCTCGATCAGAACCTTGGCGCGATCGGACTGGGTAATCATAGGATGTACCTGCTCAGATTTTCGTCTTCGAGGATGTCCGCAAGTTTTTCGCTCACCGTTTCCCTGGTGATGGTGACCAAATCTTCCTCCATGTCCGGCGCCTCGAACGAGATCTCGTCCAGGAGCTTTTCCATGATCGTCGCCAGGCGCCGCGCACCGATGTTCTCCATCTGCTCGTTGACGCGGTTCGCCATGTAGGCGATCTCCCGGATCGCTTCGTCCTCGAAGTGCAGCTCGATGCCCTCGGTCTCCAGAAGGGCTCTGTACTGCGTAATGAGGGCGTTCCGGGGCTCGGTCAGGATGCGGTAGAAGTCTTCCTCCGAGAGGGAATCCAACTCCACCCGGATGGGGAACCGGCCCTGCAGTTCTGGGAGGAGATCCGAGGGCTTGCTGACATTGAAGGCCCCGGCCGCGATGAACAGGATGTGGTCGGTCTTGATCATCCCGTACTTGGTGATGACGGTCGAGCCCTCCACGATGGGCAGCAGATCCCGCTGCACCCCTTCCCGCGACACATCCGGGCCGTAGCCCGACTCCGACCCCGCCACCTTGTCAAGCTCGTCCAGAAAGATGATCCCGTTCTGCTCGGTCATCCGCACGGCCTGCTCGATGACCTTGTCCATGTCGATCAGGCGCTGCGATTCCTCCTGGAAGAGGATTTCCAGGGCCTCCGGGACCTTGACGCGCCGTTTCTTCTTCTTGGCCGGGAAGAGGTTGCCGAAGACCTCCTTGATGTTGAACTCCATCTCCTCCATGCCGCCGCTCGAGAAGATCTCCACCATCGGAAGCTGGGTATCCTGGACCTCGAGCTCCACATAGCGCTTGTCGAGCTTGCCGTCGCGCAGCATCCGGCGCAGTTTTTCCCTCGTGGAGGACTTCTCGGCGCTGTCCACACGGACCACCTCGAGGATCTTCTCCTTTTCGCCCTCCTCCTCGCGCACCTCTTCCTTGCGCTTGGGGAGCAGCATGTCGAGAAGCCTTTCCTCGGCGAGTTCCCGGGCCTTGCTCTTGACCTTTTCCTGCTCCTGCTTCTTGGCCATGTTGACGGCGAGTTCGGCGAGGTCGCGCACGATGGACTCCACGTCGCGGCCCACGTAGCCGACCTCGGTGAACTTCGTCGCCTCCACCTTGAGGAAGGGGGATTCAGCCAGCCGGGCCAGCCGCCGGGCGATCTCGGTCTTTCCGACCCCCGTCGGGCCGATCATGATGATGTTCTTGGGAGCGATCTCGTCACGCAGGTCCCGCTGCACCTGTTGGCGGCGCCAGCGGTTCCTGAGCGCGATGGCCACCGAGCGCTTGGCCTGGTCCTGGCCGATGATGTACTTGTCCAGCTCGGAAACGATCTCTCTCGGCGTGAGCACTTTCATCCTCGAATCTTTTCGACCTCTCATCCTGTCGCCCGGTTCCCCCGCAGACCGCCCGCAACCCCAGTCGCCGCCTTATGAAGCGCTCCGCAACCCGGCGGGGGTCCTTCCATCATGCCCGTTCCGCCCCGGCTGCCTCAGGGCTGGAGTTCATGCACGATGATCTGTTCATTCGTATAGAGGCAGATGGATGCAGCGATCTTCATCGACTCCATCGCAATGGTCTTCGCGTCGAGCGGCGAATGCTGCACCAGGGCCTGGGCGGCTGCCAGGGCATAGGGCCCGCCGGAGCCGATGGCGGCCACCGCCTCGTCCGGTTCGATCACGTCGCCCGTTCCCGAGATGATCAGGGTGTGCTCCTCGTCCATGGCCAGCAGCAGCGCCTCCAGGCGGCGCAGGATCCTGTCCGTCCGCCAGTCCTTGGCCAGTTCGACCGCCGCGCGGGTGAGATTCCCGCGGTATTCCTCGAGCTTGCCCTCGAGGCGCTCGAACAGATTGAAGGCGTCGGCCGCGGCGCCGGCGAAGCCGACCAGCACCTGGTCATCGTACATGGGCCGCACCTTGTTGGCCTTGTGCTTCATGATGGTGTCCCCGAGGGTCACCTGCCCGTCCCCGGCCATCACCGCGCGGCCGTCCTTTCGGACAGCCAGGATCGTTGTCGCTCGTATGTCTTTCATCTGGACTCCATTCGCATCCCCTGGATCTGCCTCGACGTCCAGAGGCTGTCCAGCCCTCGGGAAAACCCCCGATCTTCGGTCGGCATCGGATCGTCAGCGGCTCCGGGGATGCGCCTTGTCATAGGTCTCCATCAGCTTGTCCAGGCTGACATGCGTGTAGCGCTGGGTGGTGGAAAGACTTGCATGGCCCAGCAGTTCCTGAACCGACCGCAGATCCGCCCCGCCGTCCAGCAGATGCGTGGCGTAGCTGTGCCGCATCGAATGCGGGCTGATCTCCGAAGGCAGGCCGGCCTCGAGGGCATAGCGTTTGACGATCCGCCCGACGCTCCGCGCCGTAAGCCGCCCGCCCCGGGAATTGATGAAAAGCGGCGCCCTGCGGTCATCCCCCCATCGCCCTTGCCTGAGAGGCCGTGTGGCCGCAAGATATTGATCCACGGCCCCCAGGGCCTGACGGCCGATGGGGACGATCCGCTCCTTGCCACCCTTGCCGAGGACCTTCACCAGGCGCTCGTCGGCATCCAGGCTCCCGATGTTCAGCCCCGCCAGTTCGCTGACCCGGAGCCCGCAAGAGTAAAGGACCTCCAGAACGGCCAGGTCCCGCAGACCCAGAGGAGTCTGTGCAGCGGCGTTCTCGAGGAGCCGGAACATGGCATCGACCGGCAGGTAATGGGGTATGCGCTTTTCCATCCGGGGCGACGAAAGATCGGCGGCCGGATTCTCCGACAAATATCCGTTCCGCTCGAGGAACCGGTAGAAGGACCGGATGCTCGAAAGCTTTCTCGCCATACTGGACCGTTTCAAACGGCCGTGCATTTCAGCCACGTAGCGGCGCAGCAGATCGGGTTCGACCGGAGGGGCTTCGGGTGGCCGGCCCACCGGGCCGCTCGCCCCTCCGCTGTGCTCCTTCGCCAGGAATTGGATGAATTGATCCAGGTCGATCGTGTAATTTCGCAGGGTATGGGGAGAGTAGCCTTTCTGATCCCGCAAATAATCCAAAAAACGCGCTTTCAGCTCCCCGATCGACACGCCTCGCCCCCCGAAATCCTGCGCCCGTCCAGGACGATTTCATTTTTTCTAAAAAAATGTGTATATTAACATCTTTCGCAGAATTGGCAATTAAAAAATAGGAGCGCTCATTCTGGGCTTGACTTTGAATCGGGCATTGATGTAGTTTCTCTGACCAAACGCTTTAATTTCCTAGCCTTTCACCTCAGGTTGAACATTCCGGCCCTGGAGGGCGGTCTCTAAGCGCCTGAGAAAAGAGGCTCGATTCCGGATATGGCTCATCTTTGCGTCCCGTCTTCACCGGCTCCCCTCGATCTGCGTCGTCCCTTCTCCGGGGTGGAATCCGGGCCGGTTGCCATGCGAAAGGCCTGGTGCACCCCTTTCCGGTGCACCGAAGGCCCCTGTGCCGCTGGGTGGGCTTACGCCTGCAAGGAATGGAAAAGCAGCCTGTTTAGGGTGAAAACCAATCCATTTTTATCAGATTCATCAGGAAAGGGTTAAAGTATGGAGAGAAAATCGGAAC